>Ga0307516_10004505_pt1 | contig 17145 bp, 9 predicted proteins | sample 19_EM_MG_FD_203310 | JGI IMG/M metagenome (GOLD analysis project Ga0307516, IMG submission 203310) | Populus trichocarpa ectomycorrhiza microbial communities from riparian zone in the Pacific Northwest, United States - 19_EM | ecosystem: Host-associated > Plants > Roots > Unclassified | place...
CCATTACGCCCCTCGCCCTTTCTCTCCTTCTCCTTCTCCTTCTCCTTCTCCCTTCACCTTCGTCTTCTTCCTCCTTCCATTCTTCTCATCCTCCTCCCCCTTCCCCTCCTCCTTCCCCTCCTCCTTTCCGCATCATCACCAGCTCCATCCAGCTTCCATCAAATTCGCTCAATTCACGCAACCACTCTACTCTGCATCGTCTCCGTTCCTCGCTGGTAAGCTCACTCCCTTCATCATCATCATCATCTCCACCACTGCCATCGCCATCTCCACCTCCGGCAGGGGCAGCAAGACGCTGCACTCGTCCGCACACCCTCCCCTCGCAGAAAAAATCACCGGAAGCCACTATCCACAACCCCTCTTTTTCACGCATACGCACCGCACTCCACTATACGGACGGACAGCTAACACACCTCCAAGTAGAGCAGACCGCCGGCAGATAGCATCCCTCCCTGTCCCTCTATCCCAGGTTGTGCTCCTCGCGTTGGCACAACTTTTCCTTGTTTTGGTGAGCGTTCCTGTGCGGATTCTTGCTGCCCCTCAAAAGGCCCCTCGCTTCCTCCCTCCCCTCCCCCTCTTCCTCTCTCTGGCTCCGCCGATTCCTGAGCTTTATCACCCGCCTTTCTGCTCCTGCCTCCGCTCCTCCGTTGTTCCCTCGCTATCACCCCGCTCCATCCAGCCACCATTTCTCTCATCCGTGACGACCCCCGAGTTGGTTTTCCTTCTCGATTCCTAACCTTTGTATCGCGGTACCTGCTAGAATCACACTCTATGACATCGATCAAAGATCTTGCCCTCGGTACAGAAGCCCCAATGGGAGGACTCGATATCCCAGGAACCGGCCGGAAGCACGCCAAGTCTCACTCGTCGTTTGTGAGTGGTCCCGTCATCGTCCCTCGTGTGTTCCGCTTGGATGTCGTGCCTGGTGGTGGCCGAGTGGGGCGTCTTGGCGATGATGACATGGGCTGACAGCGGCACCAGGCCTTTGACAACACTTCCACCGCCGTAGCCGCCAGCCAGATGCGCAATGCCTTGAACAGGCTCGCCGACACCGTCGAGGACCCGGCGGACAAGAAGGTACGGACCTGCCGAGGGCGTCTCAGGGTGTGCGGGGTCAAGGGGGGGACCGATGCTGACGCGTTTGAACAGAAGTTCGAGACCGAAATGGACAACTTCTTCGCCCTGTTCCGGCGATACCTCCAGGACAAGGCGAAGGGCACCTCCCTGTGAGTAGCTGCGTTCCGTGAGTTTGGCCGCAAGCGTATCTATGCTGACCGTGCATCTCCGCCTAGTGATTGGGACCGTATCCAGCCGCCCCAGCCGTCGCAGGTCGTCGCCTACGAGTCCCTTCCCAAGCGAGAGAACACCGAGCTGCTGTCGAAGCTTGCGGTTCTCAAACTCAACGGAGGTCTCGGTACTTCGATGGGTTGCGTCGGCCCCAAGTCGGTGATCGAGGTCCGCGAGGGCATGTCGTTCCTGGACTTGTCGGTGCGCCAGATTGAGTATCTGAACCGCATCTACGGCGTCAACGTGCCGTTCATCCTGATGAACTCGTTCAACACCAACGATGACACGCAGAACATCATTAAGAAGTACGAGGGCCACAACGTCGACATTATCACCTTCAACCAATCGCGCTACCCGCGTGTTGCGAAAGACTCGCTGCTGCCCGTCCCCAGAGATAGCAACTCCCCCATCGGCGACTGGTACCCGCCTGGCCACGGCGACGTGTTCGAGTCCCTCGAGAACTCGGGCATCTTGGACGAGCTGCTCGGCCGGGGCATCGAGTACCTGTTCCTGTCCAACGTCGACAACCTGGGCGCCGTCGTCGACCTGTGCATCCTGGAGCACATGGTCGAGACCAAGGCCGAGTACATCATGGAGCTGACAGACAAGACCAAGGCCGACGTCAAGGGTGGCACCATCATCGACTACGAGGGCACCGTGCGGCTGCTCGAGATCGCACAGGTGCCCAAGGAGCACGTCCAGGACTTCAAGTCGATCAAGAAGTTCCGCTACTTCAACACCAACAACATCTGGCTCAACCTGCCCGCCATCAAGCGGGTCGTCGAGAACCAGGAGCTCGAGCTCGAGATCATCCCCAACTTCAAGTCGATTCCCGCCGACAAGTCGGGCGAGTCTGACTTGTCAGTCATCCAGCTCGAGACCGCCGTCGGTGCTGCCATCCGTCACTTTAAGAACGCGCATGGTGTCAACGTTCCGCGCCGCCGCTTCCTGCCGGTCAAGACCTGCTCGGACCTGATGCTCGTCAAGTCGGATCTGTACTCGATGAAGCACGGCCAGCTGATGATCGATGCTGGCCGCTTCGGCCCGGCGCCGCTGATCAAGCTCGGATCACACTTTAAGAAGGTGTCGGACTTCCAGAAACGCGTGTCGAGCATCCCCCGCATAATCGAGCTCGACCACCTGACGGTGACTGGCGCCGTCAACATTGGCCGCGGCGTCACCCTCAAGGGCACCGTCATCATCGTCGCCAACGAGGGCAGCACCATTGACATTCCGCCGGGATCCATCCTCGAGAACGTGGTGGTCCAGGGATCGCTCAGGTGCGTCGCCCTTTCTTCTTCCGATCGAGTAGCCGCTAACCCGAGTACAGATTGCTGGAGCACTAGGCCGTCTATTTTCCGCTCCGCACCACGCGACGGATCACTGTTCTTCTCTTCGCCTTCTATACATATTTTTTCTGCTAGTAAATCCGAGGGAAGGATGTTATGTCTGAGCACGCGGGTGGTATTGGGGGCGGGGTGATGTGATGATGGACAGTTGGCTTGTGGATTAGGGTTTCTTTCTTTTTCTGGCTCTTTTCTCCATTTTTTTTTCCCATGCACCGGGACGTCGACTTTGCTACTACCCCTTCCTTTCTTAGTTCCGTTTCTGTTTTCTATATCACCCTAGACAGGCGGAAGTGTGTTTTTACATATTGCGAATGGAACCATCTACGTGTGCCGCGAGCTCATGAATGCTTCTTGCGGTGAAGAGTGATGCCACTGTCAATGCGGGGCCGCGAGTGAGCTGATGACAATCGTCGCGTCATGCCTGTGTGTACTATCTACACACGCGCCGGACAAGGTTTCGCGTGAGACGAGACGTGATTCTCGTTGGAGTACATACGGAGACAGAAATCCGTGCTGCCGTGGGAATTGCGCTTCGCCGGCCATCAGCGAAGGCATGCGCGGGATACTCCGTGAAACCAGGCCAGTCGTGTGAGTCTTGACCATCGCGCAGACAGCAACCCCAATTGGCTCTGGCCTGCAGTTTTACTTCGTAGACCCAGCGTTTCTACTGGCTGCAGATGGTGTGAGACCTGGCGACGTCCAAGCGGCATGCACAGGCAGCTGGTGACGAAGGACGAGCCAACCGTGAAGAAGCCGGACATGCACGAACTGCGTATCTACATATGTCGTAGTACACGGTAGTGGTGGCAACGACCGGGATGCCATTCGGCCGCGTCTCGACTCCAATTGGGTGCAACCACCTCCAGTCGAGGCCTGCACGACGCCCACGCCGACGTGCATGTCTCCGTGCATGCAATGAGGGGAATACGAGACGTCTCTGGCTTGTGACTCACGGGGCGGTGGGGTGCCGTATCTCTCGGCGTTGCGTAGAGTACATAACCCGCCTCCACCCCGCCTTGCCTCCTCCCGCACTCCACAACGCACTCCGCCCGCGACGATGCCGATCAACCACATATCACTCAACGCGACCTCGCTGCCGACGCTGTCGGCCTTCTACGCGGCGGCGCTGCGGCCGCTCGGATACGCGCACACTTTGACGCTGGCGGACGGGCAAGTGCACGCATTCAGCGACTCCGCGTGCGGCGGCGGCAACGCCGACTTCTGGCTCGCGGGGCCGCTCGCGCCGAGCGCCGACGGCAGCGACGTACGGCACGGCGGGCAGCCCGACGAAAAGCAGCCGCCGCCGCCCGACCGCGCGCCGACGGGGCCCTTGCACATCGCGTTCTCCGCGCGCTCGCGGCGCGCCGTGCGCGAGTTCTACCACGCGGCCATGTACCGTCCCCCACCCACCCCCTTCGGAGACAGTGCTGATGGAAGAACAGAGCCGCCGGCGGCAAATGCAACGGCCCGCCCGGCCTCAGACCCCACTACTTCAGATACTACTACGGCGCCTTCGTCCTCGATCCCGACGGCCGCAACGTCGAGGCCGTCTGCTTCGCGCCCGGCGTCTGGGCCGAAGACTGGGGCGTGCTCGGCTGGAGCGTCGTCGTCGCGCTCGCCGGTGCTGGCGCTGCCGGACTCGCGCGGTGGTGCGGGGTTGTCTAGCATGATTTGGGGGGGAGGGGTGGGGGGGATCTCTACTTTTTTTTTTTTTTTGTCAGTAGCTGGCGACGGAATCGGTACGGTGGCGGTTTGCAGCAGGACAGAATTCGGATTTCCAATGCAGTGAATGCGGTGTAAGGATGTTCGAGCTCATCATCCGTCGTCGTGATTAGTCGTCCAGTGTGCTCCGGTCTCGCTGAATGGCAGGCTCAGCGTTGCAGCGAGGTGCATGCGGTTATTGTTGTGTTCTGTAGCTGTAGCATTTATCGACGAAGGAGAGATGAATCTAGGACTGTGCGACGGTCCTAACCCAGTGAGCACGTGAACGCTTTCTAATGTCAGGTCCCAAGTCAGATGTATCTATATGGAAGTTATAAAAAAACAGATGCTGTTGGTAGAGCAAGTCATCGGCAAACGATATCACCCCAAATGCTAGCAACCAGGTGCCGGTTCTGTTGTGTGATTTGTGGCCGTTGCGGTTGCGCCATCTCAACATCACTGGAGTGCCCCGGGAAGGTGGTAGGAGCGAGATTTTTACCTTCCCAAACAAACGCAAGAACATCATCTGATACTTCACCCCACAGGCGGCAGGCTCGCCGTTAAACAACCTTCAAGCGCGCCGGACGACCGGTTAGGCGCAGGGATGAGGATGGCGGAGGACAGGTCGTACTGGCCGGGCCGGAAGTGCCCGAAATTTGCACAACTGCCATGATCTGGATAGTTTGATCGTATGCAACCCGTGCCTGAATGCGCCGATGATGGCTGCCACACCGACCTCCGCGGGCAGGCTGAGGGGCGCGCGTGGAACTGGACGGGCGGCTATAGCACTGGCAATGCCGAAAATTCTAGGGTGCTACCGCAAGCGCCGGTCAGTCCGTTGGAATCTGCGCGGGGGCGGGGTTGAGTAAAGTGTACACCAGCAGCATCAGGTGTCACTCCCATGCCGCCCGCAGATCGGTGCTTGTGCTAGTGCCCGCGCCTGGATGTGCAGTTTTAGTTGATAACCGTAGCCTATGTGGGCTACATCTGTCAGTAGCTAGCGGTGGGGGGGGGGAGGACATCAATTTTATTTCGCGTCTATGAGCCTTTGCAGACTACGGCGAACGCCGACAACACCAACCCATATCCGTCCGCGAGTCTAGCTGTGCGGCTCTCCCTATGGCCCTGCTGGCGTAGCTAGCGGTGGTGCTGGCTGCAGAAGCAGCGGCTCGCGCGGCCCGGAAGCGACAGACGCGGAAAGCGCCGTGGCGCTGGCGGTTAATGCTCGGCCGCGGACCCCAGGAACAACGAACCGGAGTAGCACAGGTACAAGAGAACAACGAAACTCAATTCATATCCAAATCGAAAGTCAAAGCCAAGGTCAACACGCACAGCCTGCAGGTGAAATCGCCCAAAATAAAGCAACCGCGATCGGGGAAGAAAAAAAGGAAACAAACGGAGAAAGAAAGCATGAAAATCAAGAAACTTCAAAAGCAAACCGCCAAATCCTCAAACAGCCTAGCCCCAGCGCGCGCGCATCTCGGCCTCGTTGGCAGCCGCCATGTGCGCCGCGAAGTCACGGTCGCTGCAGCGCCTCTTGCAGCTGGAGCGCTCGCAGGTCTGCGTCCTCATCGCGTTCTCATTTCCGCAGTACTTGCACTTCCATTTGTAGGCCGCCGGCTTGGAGGAACCGAAACCCATTTCGACTGTGGTTCTTGGAATAAGGGTCTTGGACGATTTGTTTGGTGGTTGGTTGGTTGGTTCGTGTGTTCGGTGTGTGGTTGGTTTGCGCGAAGAGTATTCTGTTCGAAGGCTGGATCTGTTGGTTCGGGCTGGAGACTTTTGTGCAGTATTGTGGTGTCTTCGAGCTGTGTTGAGATCGGTGAGGAATGGTGGGAAAGAATGACGGAGACAGCTTCTCGTCGGGCTTATAATCGTCGTCCACAGGGACGGCCATTGAACGAATTTTGAGCGCTACGGCCGTACAAGGGGGGCCGTGCGGGTGGTGATTGAATGCTGAGTGCTCCGCGGCGGAGGAGCGGGTGTGGTTTCTGACTTTATCCTTACAATTTTGGACCCAGCTTCGAGTGATATTCCGTGTTGACACCGGCGATGGTGATCACCTACACCACCACAGGGTTTGGAGCTGGAACCAGTTCCCTGCCAAAGATGGACGGAGTGATCGGGTGCTGACACTTCCTGACAGGTAAGGTGTCATCACGAGCAGTCGGCCGACCGGTGTGGTCCGCGGCCGGCGGGCAAGCTTGGTGTAGGGTAAGACACCAAAGTACTCCCGGATTGACGGCAGACCACATCGAGACGGCCGGTACAAGCGATTTGTCTGTGCCAGCGGTTTCCATTTCACGACGCTGACGACACCATGTGACAGGTAAGCTCCCAGAGCACCGCTGAGCCACCAGGTAGACATCACCGTTCCACAACGGGGGGGAAGGCTAATGGCCGCCTTCCACCGCTAGCACACCAGCTGAAAAAATGCCTGGCAATACCAGCAGCTCGCTGGGCACATCAACGTTCCTCACGCCGGAGCAGCCGGCGAATTCAGAGCATCACACCTGCGTACCCAGTCACCTAGTATTTTCAGCGGTGGCGGAACTGATTCTTCTAGAACAATGTGGCAGACTTGACCTTGGGCGCAGAATGTGTCGCGTATTGGACCTTCTCCGCTGACAGCAGTCTGACGCAGCGCACGCTCTCCACCTCGTCCGCAGCCTGTCGTGCTAGCTGCTCTCGATGGCAGCCGCGCTTCCGACAACCTGCACTCCTCCGCAGCTCTAAGGACTCATCGTCGGCGCCCTGAACTTGCCACTTGTACTGCGTCCTGCGCCCCAAGAGTCCCACGTAGTCGACACGACCGGGCGTCGCGGAAAGTTATGGTCGGTTACTGCGTTCGAGATGGTCGCTGGATGGGGTTTCGGTCGGTTTCTTCGAGGGTGCTTGTCCTTGGGGCCTGCATACAGCTTTGAAGCCATCCACAGTGCGGACGGGGAGGCTCGGTAGAGTTACGTCTGTCGTGGCCCCAGAATCTCACACGATGCACGCCATCACTGATGGCAGAAATTTCGAATGGGCGACCGAGTAGTGTGAAATGGTCCGATAGGCTGCGTATCATTAGGTGTGCGGGGGGATGTGTGTGGGGACTACTAGAGTAAGTGAGAGAACCGACAAAGGAATGCCTTCCTTTGTGAGCACGCCAACCCAGGCAAAGATCACAGCACGACGGTAGTGCCCCTCCCACTGAGAGGCTTGTGTGTGTGTGGTGGCAGCGGGTGGTGGTCAGGCTTTATGCAATGCTGACAGGACGCCTACATCTGTGGTCGCCTCGTACGCCAGGGGCCCAATACTCCCCATTTATGACAAATCCATTGGGGCCACCCATCCGCTCAGGCAACCGCTGATCTGGCGAGATTACATCGTATGAATGAGGACAACATAAACGATCAGTCAACACCGCCCCCTTGGTGTGTGTGATTCACGGATTTACAGGAGCGGAAGGAAAAGACGATGCCGTGGGCGCGACTTCATCGTGGCGTAAGAAGGCTCGGACAAAATATTACAGCGAGGAAAGGAACGAAAAAATGGAGAGGAAAGTAAAGACCCAACCAACGCCCATCCAACCGCGCTAGTCGCCCATCCACTCGAACGAGCGGCTCACCCCATCCGGATGATGCCTATCACACAAAGTTAGTGGCAAGAAGGTCATCAGGATGTGGAGCTGTGGAACGGGGCTCACCAGCAGCCATGAGCTTCCGGATCTTGGTGCCTATCATGGGGTTCTTCATATGTTCGTTCAGTGCCTGCGGGTTCTGCTTTGCTTGCTGGAGGATGCTCTGCATGATGGGATCCGAGATGATGGAGACGAGTTCCGGGTCGCGCTGGATGCGCGCCATGGTCTCCTCTTCGGTCTCGCCTTCGCGCGCAGAGTACATGGCGTACATACACTTCTTGCTGGCCTCCTCGATCTCCCGGGTGTGCTTCTTCTCCGTGTCGGCAGCGGTAGCCTCGTCGCAGGCGTCGAGACATTTGGAGTAGTCCTTCATCGCGAGGAAGAGCTGGGCCTTGCGGACGTACGCGCGCATGAACGTGGGGTCTTTCTTGATCGCCAGGTCGCAGTCCTTCACCGCCTCCGGCAGGGAGATGAGCTTCTGCAACGCAGCCGCACGGTTGGAGTAGCCACGGGGATCTTCGGGTGCACGCTTGATCATCTCGGTGTACGCCTTGACGGCACCGGCAAAGTCAGCCGATTTGAACAGACGGTTACCCTTCTCGCGTGCCTCATCAGCCTTCTCCGGGTCGATGTATGAGAGGCGCTCGGTTTCGATTTGCTGCTTCTCCGCAGCACGCAGCTTGGCAAGAACCTCGGGTGTACGGTGTTCGGTGAGCGAGTGTTGGTAGTATTCGATGGCCTTGGGCAGGTCGCCCATCTTCTGATATGCGGTTCCGATACGACCGAACGCCCTTGTTGTCCGTTAGTACCAGTCACAGCTGTGGCAGTAATTTTCAGGGGGGGGAAGGGGCGGGTCATACTTGGCAACGAGCTTGAAGTCAGCACGCATCTCACGTCCCTCTTCGATCGCCTTCTGGCACTCCTGGATGCATCCCTCTAGGTCACCGGCCTCGTATTTTGCCGCGGCGATGTTGTTCAAGTACGTGATGTCCTTGCACAACTCCCACGCCTTGGTGTAGTGCTCAATAGCGGCGTCGAACTGCCGCTTCTTGTAGTTCTCGGTGCCGAGCGCCTTCTCCCGATCCGCCTGTTCCTTCGCCTCCTTCTTGGCCTTCGCCTCCTCTTCCTCCTCGTGAGCCTGGGTGGGCGGTGCGTCCTCCATGGGTACATCCTCTCCCTCTTCCACTTCCTTCTTGTTGCCCCCCGCGATATCTGCTGCCGCCTGCGCAGCGTTCTCGGGTGTCTCCATATGTATTCCGAGTAAGACGGCAATGACCTGCATCATTCGGGGGTCCCGCAGCTCTTCCTGGATGGTGCTGGGGTCCTGCCGGACACGGTTCAGCTTGGCCATGAAGCTCGGATCACCAAGCAACGCAGAGGTCCTGGGGTTCGCAGCGAGCTTCGTCAGGAAATTCGGATTGGAGAACATCTGGCCAAGGCCAAGATCGGGGGGCGACACGCCGTCTTCCTCGGCTTCCCGACGGATCGCCTCGTTCACGGCAGCAAGACCAGACTTCGCCTGCGCATTCGAGGGCTCGACTTCCAGGGCTTGCTCGTAGGCATCGCGAGCTTCGACTAGAAAAGGTCAGTCACGTAATGACTTAGCCGAGCGCAAGCCGAACATACCCAGATCTCCCTTTCCGTGCAGTGCAGCACCCTTCCTCGAGTAGCCCTTTCCCCAGTCCGGCTTCAACTCTGCAAGTCGTCAGCACCTCACCGCAAACACACCGAGAGTATCCGCAGCTGGTACCAGTAGTCTTGACGGCATCATTCAGTGCACCGTCGAAGTCGCGGATCGATGCGTAGCAGGCGGAACGGTTTGAGTAGAGGACGTGGTTGTTCGGGTCAATCTCGATCGCCTGGGTAAAAAACGAGCTGCGAAACAGTCAGCAAGGCGCGGACGACGAGCGTCTAGGCGAGCCGAACGCACATAGCCTTATCGAAATCCTTGGCAGCGAAGGCTGCGTTTCCCTCGGCTTTCAGCTGGCACACGGGTAAGCGGAGCGTCAATTATCGAACCCCGACGGAGATGTAGAAAAGAGGGTTGCAGAAAAAATACCTTGTCAGCCATGGTGGTGGCGGAATATCAGAGGGGTATGATATAGGACGAGGTAATGGAAGGGGTGGATAGTAGGGGGTGTATAGCCAGAGTTGTTTGGGGAGCTCTGTTGGGTTGGTTGAGCGGTGTTGGGTGGGAGGGTGGGAGGGCGAGAGGAGAAGAGGGAGAATTAACGGGTGGTGCTGGGCGCGGGGTTGCAGCGAAGAACATGGGCGAAGGAAACGGAATCTTCGAGAATGCGATTGTGTTTCCACGCACATTCTCCCACATGGAATGCGTGGAGTGCACCAGCCGTGACCCCGGAAAAGGAACGTCGTGGCCGCGACCATCCGAGACAGGAATACCTGGAGCTGAATTTCCCTCATCTCTCTCTCTTTCTCTCGTCATGATACCTTTCTCCCGTTGTCATCGAACGACGCGGGGCAGGCGGCTCTGCTGCATGTGATCGATCGGCTTGCATACAGGACATTTGTCGTATCGCACGGTGTGGCGTTGTGGCGTTGTGGCGTTGTGGCAGTGCTGGGGTGCTGACTGAGGCTATTTGGACAACGAGCCCCGTTTGTGGCGCTTCCACCCGCGCACAGGGAACTCCTTGCTGCGAGCGGCAGCTCGAACCCCTCACCCTAGCAATCGTGAATCTGTGAACGTGGCTAACATGCATAGCAGATGGAAAAAAAAAAGTGACAGCAGCTGCAGCGCCGCACTATCTAGAAAGTTTGTTGAAGTTCACTAATGCTATCACAATTCTTTTGAGGAAGAATTGCTAATGGTTATTTTTTTGTTTAATCCTTACTCGCATGCGACCTATCTAGATCATGGCGAGATTTATTGCGATGGTGAACACAACTGCGGATTCCGCGAAGCAGGCATCATCATTGGTCCCATATCCACCACCATTCATCACTCTCGCCCTCCGGCTCCTGACCTTGTCCGCTGTTCCTGTGGCTCTGCGGAACCGACACCGCACTGCGACCTCGTGCTTCCTGCGCCTTGCTTGCTGCCAGCCATCCCGTCGTCCAGCCTCCCTCCCTCGCCTTCCTCCTCCTCTTTCCCGCTTACTTCGTCTCCCCGCGCCTATATACATATCGACGACGGAACTCGCGAACTCGCCAACTCGCCAACTCGCCCTACATCTCCAGCGGAAACTCGCTTTCCTCTCGGCAGCGGCCGCCTCTGCTTGCCGAATTCACGTCTTATTTAGCGACCCGCTTCCCCAACCCTCCGCCTGTTTCGTCACACGCCAAGCCCTGTCGGACAGCGTCAGTGGTTGGGTCCGCCCCCCAACTAACTACTCGCAAAGCCACCACCACCAACCTTTATCATCACTCCAGCCTGGTCCCTCTCTCGGCCGCCGAAACGGAGACAGAGAATCTGTAAGAGACACCCCTATCCATCGGTCCCTTGATCCCTGATTCTCAACGCTCGCAAGAAGACGCTCGGTGCTGACGTGGGTTTTGGACAGACACGAACAGGAGACCTGCCTCCCTGCTCCTGCGTCGTGCTCGTTCGTCCGTCGGACCGTTCGTGCGCCTCCCTTCCTCACCGATCCACTTCTCCTCCCTGAGAGCCCGACACGATGTTCAGCGGCCTTGTTGGAGGATACCGCGAACCCGCACAGTCTATGAACGCACGCCGGAGGTCTTCCGTAAATAGTGCGTGATCCGATTCATAGATCCACACACCGCTCTGAGAACTGACTGGCTTGCGTGCGAACAGGCACCAAGTCGGGAGCCGACGCTGGCGAGTCGGAGGAAGAAATGATCGTCGACGACGGCGAGAAGAGCAGTTAGTAGCCTACAATCCGGAGATGCGCGACGGACGGTTTTGCTTACCCACGGGATGGTTGCGGACAGTGTTGATGTCAATCATCTCGCAGCTACGGCCGGGGGCGGATCTCAGTAGGATCACCCTGCCGACTTTTATCCTGGAGCCGAAGAGCATGCTGGAGCGGATTACGAAGTATGTGGTGACGCTTTTCGGGCGATCGGTGGTCCGTGTCCCATGTCCCGAGAAGCGATGCTGACGATGTGCTGTGTCCCTCAGCTTCATGCAGCATCCGGAGACCCTGCTCCCGATGGCGACCATCGATGATCCCGAGCAGCGCTTCATTTCCGTCGTTAAGTTCTACCTGAGTGGATGGCATATCAAACCTGCGTACGTGCGTTCCATCAATGTTCCACGTGCCGAGCGCTGACATCTCGGCAGTGGCGTCAAGAAGCCCCTGAATCCAATTCTCGGTGAGCGGTTCACTTGCTACTGGGACTTCGAGGCCTTTCCGGGAACCCAGGCCTTCTACATTGCGGAGCAGACGTCGCACCACCCGCCGAAATCGTCGTACTTCTATATGGCACCGCACCACCACGTTCGTATCGATGGCACCTTAAAACCGCAGTCGCGCTTCCTGGGAAACTCCGCGGCTTCCATGATGAACACTTCCGTCGTTATCATGCGGCTGCTGAACCGCGGCGCGACGGCTGGAAAACAGGGCGGAGGAGAGAAGTACATATTGACACAGCCAAACATGTACGTGCGCGGTATCCTGTTCGGCAAGATGAAATACGAGCTTGGGGATCACGCATATGTTCGGTGTTCGGAGCTGGATCTGGTCGCAGATATCGATTTCAAGGTCAAGGGCTTCTTTACCGGCGTCTACAACGCTATCGGCGGCTTCATCAAGCGGGCGAGCACCGGCGAGAACCTGTACGAGATCACTGGCAGCTGGCACGCGGATATGTACATCAAAAACCTGATGGTGAGGTCATTTCGCCTGCGAAGACGACGGCGATGCTGACGATAGACAGACCGGAAAGCGGGAGCCATTGTTCGACGCGACGCAGACCGCCGCGACACCACCAATTGTACGGCCGCTCGCGAAGCAGGACGAACGGGAGTCGCAGCGACTGTGGCATGAAGTAGTTTCCGCGCTCAAGAGGAGGGATCAAGACGCTGCCACCGCCGAGAAGTGCAAGATTGAGGACAGGCAGAGAGAGGAGGCCCGACTCCGCGAAGCGGATGGCGTCGAATGGCAACCTCGGTACTTCCGGCCCGTCGAGCCAGGCACTGGTGATGAGGATGCGCTGGACTACATCCTAGCAACGCACGTGTAGGTTCTAACACCCACAGCCACACTTTCTCATCCGACTAACGACCTGCAGCAACGAAGAAGCCTTTCCCGAAGAACAGATCAAACAAATCCTGCAAATCGCGCCGATAGTAGATGATGAATCCCGGCCGCCGAGCAAGTACGACATTCCCCCACACCACCCCCACAATCACCTGCCTCACCAGGCTTTGCCAGCAGATAGCATCGCCATGGCCACACCGGGAACGGAATTAGAGCTCATCGGCTTTTCTCCTACGGTGACGGGACACGCACCCACGTCACTCGGGGGACCTCAACTGCCACAGGCAGATAAGGGAATCGCTGCCGCTAGCCAGCTCAAAGCGAGGAGTGTTAACAGCGGCGATGAGTTTGTTGACGCGCAGAGTTAATGACTTTCTTTGATTTCAGGACTTCTCCTTGTTTTCGTTTCAACAATGGGCATGCATAAAATCCGCGATTTGGGGTTCTTTTTCTTCTTTCTTCTTTCCTCGTTTCTTCATCACATCGGAGTTCGCGAGCTAGCTATGTGGGAGAGTATGAAGTAGACTCTTTTTGTCCTTTTGATTTTTTGATTTTGTCTTTTTGAGTGGGGGGCTGTAGAGTGGGAACTATGATTTAGATGAACGGACGCACGATCGGACATTGTTGTTTGAATATGGTTATAACTATTAGGATGTGAATGCTCAACCTTTTCTATCCCTTCCTTCATTAAAATTCCGGGCCACTGGGGGCGTATGGTGACAGGAACGTTGTATGGGCTAGCGTCATGGCAAGTACAATACGCGGGGTTCTGCCAAGAAATCGAGTGCAATATCATGACCCCAGCAAAAAAAAGAGTAATTAACGTACCATAGGGGTTACCCGGCTACTACCCATTAGACAAAGAGAAATAAGAAAAAACAATGATTCTCAACAACCATAGATCGGAGACACAAAATTTTGCAGACTGCATGTTTGGAGCTAGGTGGGACTACTTTAGGGTTGCTGTTATGATGTGTATATCTGGTAGCTCACACTCACTATCTTTAGTGGTAGCTGACGATCTGGATACATTTGATACTGGGATATCCAGTCAATATTGGAGTGATGGTAATATTGAACTAGTTAGGTTTCTTGATAGTTATGGAGGAGATGGGCCATGCACAGTCTTGGCTGGCATTCAGTTATTATACAGAAATAACATCCCCCATGGCCATCCTTCCAAATTCGTCCACCCTTAAGAGATTCACAGTGAAATAATTTAAGGGGTTCAGCTCAGTATTGGAATCACCTGCCGACTCACGTACTCGGTAACTCACTGAGATGGCTCACGCAGTGCTTCCGCAGATGGTTCGGATTGAGATGGGCCCGGCGTACTGACCGACAGTATGCTCGCAGTGCTTCCGTTCAAGATGGGTCTGACGGCAACTTGTTTGTATCGCTACGGCAGATTGTTCGGATTGTGATGGGCTCAGCGTATTGTACAACAGCTCGCTTGTATCATTTCGATGGATTGTTCAGATCGAGATGGGCCTAGCGTATTATCCAACGGCTTGCTCATAGTGCTTTAACTCGAGACAGGTCCAGCGGCTTACCCGGCAGCTTGCTCGTATTGCTTTGGTGGATGGTTCAGATAGGCGAATTGCGTGTCTCCTTATATTTGGTTTTTATGCAGCAGCAGCAAGAGTCTGTAATCAATGGGTCTACCCAGTGGGGTTGACCCCAAGGTCTGTTTTTCCCAGCCAACATCAGCAAAAAATTTAATTCTTACCGGAGCTACGGGAGCTAGCGAAGCTTACGGGAGCACCGGGAGTAAAATATAACTTTGTCCTTCGCTAAGCTAGCAAAGCTAGGGAAGCGACCACCACCTTACCGACGCAACCACCACATTAGGAAAGCTAGGGAAGCTAGAAAAGCTAGAAAAGCTAGCAAAGCTACGGATGCACCACCAATCATACCAACGCAACCACCAACCTTACCGACGCAACCACCACCTTACGGGAGCTAGAGAAGCTAGAAAAGCTAGGGAAGCTAGGGAAGCTTACGGGAGCAACGAGTGTGCACTGTGAGCAGTTTCATTACTAGTTATAATGCTACTACACGCAGTTGGCTATGCTCTTAGATCGCACAGAAAATCAATTATTGTATTTAAAATCTATATATACATTATGATACAAAGTCCAACGTCCCAAATCTCGTCGCGAAGTACAGAGCAGCTACAGCGGCGCATAAGGGGAGGCGAGCAACGTGTATTACAAGTAGGACAGGTAGGAGAGTGAGGAGAATGAGGCCGGCGTGGAGAATGATAGCAGACGAGCAACTGGTACGAGCGGTAGGCCAGCGAGAAGAATGAGGGCAGACGAGCAACGCGTACGAGATGAAATTCAGTGAGAAGAATGAGGCAAGATGAGCAACGCGTACGAGAGGTAGGCCAGCTAGGAGAATGAGGCCAGACGTGCAACGCGTACGAGATGTTGTCTGGTGAGGAGAATGACAGCAGACGAGGAACGCCTACGAGATGTAAGTCAGTGAGGAGAATGAGGCCAGATGAGCAACGCGAATGAGATGTAGGCCACCAAGGAGAATGACAGCAGACGAGCAATGCCTACGAGATGTAAGTCAGCGAGGAGAATGAGGCCAGAAGAGGAACACGTACGAGATGCTGTCCGGCGAGGAGAATGACGGCAGACTAGGAATGCCTACGAGATGTAAGTCGGCGAGGAGAATGAGGCCAGATATGCAACGCATACGAAATGTAGGCCAGCGAAGAGAATGACAGCAGACGAGCAACGCGTACGAGATATAAGTCAGCGAGGAATGAGGCCAGACGCGCAACGCGTACGAGAAGTAGGCCAGTGATGTCTAATACGGCGTTTCTAGCACACGTCCGAATGTAGGTCAGCGTTAATGAGGTCAAACGAGCAACGCGTAGTAGCAGTGGCCAGCAAGGAGAATGAGGCCAGACGGGCAACGCGTACGAGATGTTGTCCGGCGAGGAGAATGACGGCAGACGAGCAACGCTAACGAGATGTAGGCCAGCGAGGAGAATGACAGCAGACGAGCAACGCGTACGAGATATAAGTCAGCGAGGAAGGAGGCCAGACGCACAACGCGTACGAGAAGTAGGCCAGTGATGCCTAACACGGCGTTTCTAGCACACGTCCGAACGTAGGTCTGCGGTAATGAGGTCAAACGAGCAACGCGTAGTAGCAGTGGTCAGCAAGGAGAATGAGGCCAGACGGGCAACGCGTATGAGATGTTGTCCGGCGAGGAGAATGAGGGCAGACGACGAACGCCTACGAGATGTAAGTCAGCGAGGAGAATGAGGCCAGACGTGCAACGCGTACGAGATGTAGGCCAGCGAGGAGAATGAGGCAGGACGCGCAACGCGTACGAGAAGTAGGCCAGCGAGGAGAATGATGGCAGACGAGCAACATGTACGAGAAGTAGGCCAGTGATGCGTAACAGGGCGTTTCAGTAACGTGTATGATGATAGGTGAGCAGTGCGTAGGTTGGTGGTGTGTATTATTTCAACTCGTAATGACTTGGACGGGGTCTGTTGCAAAAAAGCGAAGTTATGGGTAACTGGCAGCTGTGGCCGCACTTAGGAGATAAATGAACTGACGGGGGGCGCACTCGGCGTTGTTGGTTGCTCTAATCACCTGACCAGTTTTTAACTTTGCATCGGGGAGTTACTCATGGCTTAATTCAAAGACTGTAGCAGTAGCAATTCAATTGTTTACTGCCTTCCCGCCTCGTGAACTTACTTCCACTCAAATTTCGGCGCTATTGCCTAGACCTAGGTTTCGACATCTCGAAACACAATGAACTGACGGTCTGCAGCGCGTTGATGTCAAGTTTAACCGCCACAAAAAAACTGGTCACGTGATTGGAGCAACCAACAATGCCCAGTGTGCCCCCCGTCAGTTCATTTATCTCCTAAGTGCGGCCACAGCTGCCAATTACCCATAACTTCGCTTTTTTGCAACACACCCCGTCCAAGTCATTACGAGTTGAAATAATACACACCACCAACCTACGC
>Ga0307516_10004506_pt1 | contig 17144 bp, 14 predicted proteins | sample 19_EM_MG_FD_203310 | JGI IMG/M metagenome (GOLD analysis project Ga0307516, IMG submission 203310) | Populus trichocarpa ectomycorrhiza microbial communities from riparian zone in the Pacific Northwest, United States - 19_EM | ecosystem: Host-associated > Plants > Roots > Unclassified | place...
TGCCACGCCGCCGGGCACGCGGGTGAACCTCGGGGTGATCCGTGACGGCAAGCTGGTGACCATCCCGATGGTGGTGGGCGAGTTGCCCGGCCAGCAGGGCGTCGCGCAGACCGATCCCTCCGCCGGCTCGGCGGCGACTGCCGACGCCATCGGCCTGGTGGTGAGCGATCTGAGCGGCGAGCAGCGCGAGCAGCTTGGCCTCGACGCCGGTGTGGGTGTCCTGGTCGAACGCGTGACCGGTACCGCCGCGCGGCGTGCAGGCGTGCAGCCGCGCGACGTGGTGATGATGGTCGGCCGTACGCCGGTGGGCAGCGTCGCGCAGTTCCGCAGCGCTGCGGCACGGGTCGCCAAGGGCCAGCCGGTGATGCTGCTGGTGCGACGCGGCGATGGTCAGCGCTTCATCACGCTGAGCCCGGAGGGCTGAGGTGCTGGATGGCCGGCCCGGTCCGGCCATCCGGTCAATCGCGGCGCTTCATGCCATAATCCGCCATTCCCTCGTATACAAGGCGCCCTGGCCGAGGGATCTACTGGACGAGTCGCCCGTTTCCACGCGGCACTTGCACGGCAGATCCCCAGGTCGGGGCTTTGGCTTGGCATGAAACACATCAGAAACTTCTCCATCATCGCGCACGTCGACCACGGCAAATCGACCCTGGCCGATCGCTTCATCCAGCTTTGCGGCGGCCTCCAGGACCGCGAGATGGAAGCGCAGGTGCTCGACTCCAATCCGATCGAGCGCGAGCGCGGCATCACCATCAAGGCGCAGAGCGTCTCGTTGCCGTTCAAGGCGAAGGACGGCCAGACCTATCTGCTGAACTTCATCGACACACCCGGCCACGTCGATTTTTCCTACGAGGTATCGCGATCGCTGGCAGCCTGCGAAGGTGCGCTGCTGGTCGTCGATGCCGCCCAGGGCGTCGAGGCGCAGAGCGTCGCCAACTGCTACACCGCCGTCGAGATGGGCCTGGAAGTGCTTCCCGTGCTCAACAAGATCGACCTGCCGACCGCGGACATCGACAAGGTCAAGGCCGAGATCGAAGCGATCATCGGCATCGATGCCAGCGACGCGATCCAGGTCAGCGCCAAGACCGGCCTCAATGTCCGTGACGTGCTGGAAGCGATCGTCGAGCTCATCCCGCCGCCGAAGCCGCGCGAAGGCAACCAGCTGCAGGCGCTGATCATCGACTCCTGGTTCGACAACTACCTGGGCGTGGTGTCGCTCGTGCGCGTCATGCAGGGCGAGATCAAACCCAAGGACAAGATCCTGGTGATGTCGACCGGGCGCACGCATGAAGTCGATCACGTCGGCATCTTCACGCCCAAGCGCAAAGTGCAGGACCGACTCGGTCCGGGCGAAGTCGGGTTTGTCTGCGCGTCGATCAAGGAAGTGCATGGCGCCCCGGTCGGCGACACGCTCACCCTCGCCGGCAACCCGGCGGCGACCGCCTTGCCCGGCTTCCAGAAGGTGCAGCCGCGCGTGTTCGCCGGCCTGTTCCCGACCGATGCCGAAGATTATCCGGACATGCGCGAAGCCCTCGAGAAGCTCACGCTCAACGATTCGTCCCTGTATTTCGAACCGGAAAGCTCCGAGGCCCTGGGCTTCGGTTTCCGTTGCGGATTCCTCGGCATGCTGCACATGGAAATCGTCCAGGAGCGTCTCGAGCGCGAATACGACCTGGACCTGATCACCACCGCGCCGACGGTGGTCTACCAGCTGTTGAAGACCGACGGCTCGGTGATGGATCTCGACAATCCATCCAAGCTGCCGCCGCTGAACATGGTCGAGGAGATCCGCGAGCCGATCATCCAGGCCAGCATCCTCACGCCGCCCGATCACGTCGGCAATGTCATCTCGTTGTGCGAGGAAAAGCGCGGCCGCCAGGTGTCGATCAACTACCTCGGCAGCCAGGTGCAGATCGTCTATGAGCTGCCCCTGGCCGAAGTGGTGCTCGACTTCTTCGACCGTCTCAAGTCGGCCAGTCGCGGCTATGCATCGCTCGACTATCACTTCCTGCGCTTCGATGTCGGCAACTTCGTGCGCCTCGACGTGCTGATCAATGGCGACAAGGTCGACGCGCTGTCCACCATCGTGCACCGCTCGCTCGCCGATCGGCGCGGCCGCGACCTCTGCGAAAAAATGAAGGACCTGATTCCGCGGCAGATGTTCGATGTCGCGATCCAGGCATCGATCGGCGCGCAGATCATCGCCCGCTCCACGGTCAAGGCGATGCGCAAGAACGTGCTTGCCAAGTGCTACGGCGGCGATGTCAGCCGCAAGCGCAAGCTGCTGGACAAGCAGAAGGAAGGCAAGAAGCGCATGAAGCAGGTCGGCCGGGTGGAGATTCCACAGGAAGCCTTCCTCGCCGTGCTGCAGACCGATAACAAGTAGCGTTCCGCCATCTGTTCGACACCTAACCGGATCCACTATGGAAAACATCAAGTTCGATTTCGCCCTGCTGCTGGTGGTGCTGACCGCGTTCACCGGACTGGTGTACGGCCTGGACCGCCTGCTGTTCGCCAAGAAGCGCCTGGCGCGTTCGGGCCCGAACGCGCCGGAACCGACCCTGGTCGAATACTGCCGGTCGTTTTTCCCGGTGATCCTGTTCGTGCTGCTGATCCGCTCGTTCCTCGCCGAGCCGTTCCGCATTCCGTCCAGTTCGATGATGCCGACACTGCTGATCGGCGACTTCATTCTCGTCAACAAGTTTGCCTACGGCATCCGCGTGCCGGTGCTGAACAAGACGGTCGTCGACGTCGGGCATCCCAAGCGCGGTGACGTCGTGGTCTTCAAGTTTCCCGGTTCGTTTCCGGGCGATCCGAAGACCGGCACCGACTACATCAAGCGCGTGATCGGGCTGCCGGGCGATGTCATCGAATTCCGCGACAACATCATCTATGTCAACGGCGAGGCGGTGCGCCAGGAACCCAAGGGCAGCTACATCGAGGAGCCGCCCGCAGCGGTGGTGCCCGATCTGAAGATCGAGTTCCTGCCGGGCCGGGAACACGAGATCCTCCAGCTACCGGGCCGGCTCCAGCCGCGCTGGCCGCGCGACCGCTGGGAAGTGGGACCGAACGAGTATTTTGTGATGGGCGACAACCGCGACAACAGTGAGGACAGCCGGTTTTGGGGTATGGTGCCCGAAGCCAACCTGGTCGGTCGCGCGTTCTTCATCTGGGCCAACTGGGACTTCCAAGGCGGCGGCATGCAGTTCAATCGCATCGGTACGATCATCAAAGGAGGCCAGTGATATGCGTTCGTCCCGTTTTCAGCGTGGCATTACCCTGCTCGGTTTCATCATCGTGCTTTCGATTGCCGGCTTCTTTGCGTTCCTGGGCATGAAGATCGGCCCGGCGTACCTCGAATACATGAACGTGCTCACCGCCATGAAGGGCGTGGCTGCCGAACCCGGCGCGGCGACCTGGTCGGCCGCGGAAATCAAGCGCTCCCTCGAAAAACGCCTGTACATCAACTACGTCAACGAGAAGCATGTCGGACTCAACAATTTCGAGGTCAAGCGCCAGGGTGGCGAACAGACGCTGCGCGTGGTGTACGAGGTCCGCGAGGACCTGATCTACAACCTCGACTACGTGGCGTCTTTCGACAAGACACTCAAGCTGACGCGTACCGGCGATTACAACCCTTGATCCGCCGGTGATCGTGCGCGCCCTTCCTCAATCGCTGATCGAGCAGGCGCTGACCCACCGCAGCATGGGCGCGCACAACAACGAACGCCTCGAATTCCTCGGCGATGCCCTGGTCAACCTGGTGGTCGCCGAGATGCTGTTCGAACGCTTCCCGAAGTCCGACGAAGGCGCGATGACGCGCATGCGCGCAAGTCTGGTCCGCGAAGCTTCGCTGGCTGCGCTGGCGCGCCAGCTCGGGCTCGGCGATCGCCTGCACCTGGGGCCGGGCGAGCTCAAGAGCGGTGGACACCGGCGCGACTCCATCCTCGCCGATGCGCTCGAAGCCATGGCGGCTGCGCATTTTCTCGGCGACGGTTGGGATGCCGCGCGCGAACGCATCCGCGACTGGTTCGATCCGATCCTGACCGACATCGGCCCGGAGCATTTCAGCAAGGACGGCAAGACCCGGCTCCAGGAATGGATGCAGGCGCGTTCGCTGGGGCTGCCCGAATACCAGTTGCTCGACGCGACCGGGCCGGACCACGCCAAGGAATTCCGTGCGCAGTGCGCGGCGCCCAGCCTGGGTCGCGTCGCCTGTGCGGAAGGCCCGAGCCGGAAGCTCGCCGAAACCCGCGCCGCCGAAGCCTTGCTCAACCTGCTCGAGCAGGACGCCCTAACCACCGCCTCTGGAGACGCCCCCGCATGACCGGCGAACCATCCCCGCGCTTCGCCACCATTGCCGTCGTCGGACGCCCGAACGTCGGCAAGTCGACCCTGCTCAACGCACTGATCGGCTACAAGCTGTGCATCACCGCTTCCAAACCGCAGACCACCCGCCATCGCCTGCTCGGCGTGCTCACCCATGAACATGCGCAGCTGGCCTTCCTGGATACGCCCGGCATCCACCAGGGCCAGACACGCGCGCTGAATCGTGCGCTCAACCGCACGGCCAAGGCCGCAGGCGACGAGGCGGATATTTCGCTGTGGGTGCTCGATGTACTCCGGCACAGCGAAGAAGACGATGCCGTCGGCGAATGGCTGATGCAGCAGGACAAGCCGCTGGTGATCGCCTTGAACAAGATCGACAAGCTCGTCGACAAGACCCTGCTGCTGCCGATGCTCACCGACCTGCAGCAGCGCTACAAGCCGGTCGCGATCGTGCCGGTCTCGGCGCTGAAGACCAAGGGCATCGACCAGCTGCGCGACACTCTGATCGGGATGGCGCCGCTGGGCGAGGCACAGTTCGACGAAGACGACATCACCGATCGCAGCGAGAAGTTTCTCGCCGCCGAACGTATCCGCGAACAGGTCGTGCGCCTGCTGCGCGACGAACTGCCGTTCTCCACCACGGTGGAGATCGAGAATTTCGAACGCGAGGGCAATCTGCTGCGGCTCGCCGCAGTGATCTGGGTCGAGCGCGAAGGGCAGAAAGCCATCGTCATCGGCAAGGGCGGCGCGCAGCTCAAGACCATCGGGACCCAGGCGCGGCAATCGCTCGAGAGCCTGTTCAGCTGCAAGGTGCATCTGGAAACCTGGGTGCGTGTCCGCGAGAACTGGGGCGATGACGAGCGCGCGCTGCGACGCTTTGGTCTTGATCAGATCTGAGCCGCCTCCGCATCGGCCGCGGCCGGCGGTGCGCCGTCATTGTCACGGATGACGGCAAGTGAGTACGCGCATCCAGTCCGAGCCCGCCTTCGTCCTGCACGAGCGTGCCTATCGTGAAACCAGCGCGCTGCTCGAAGTGCTGACGCGCGACCACGGTCGCATCGGCGTCGTCGTCCGTGGGATCAGGGCCGCCAAGCCGAGGTTCCAGCGCGGCAGCGTGCGGGCGTTCCAGTGCCTGTCGATGGGCCTGCGCATGGCCGGCGAGCTCGGCCAGTTGCTCAGCGTCGAAACGCTCGGGCAACCCCTGCATCTGCAGGGCGAGGCCCTGCGCGCCGGCCTGTATGTCAACGAACTCATCGCACGCATGACCGAGCGGCATGATCCCCATCCGGAATTGTTCGAGCGCTACGCTGCGCTGCTGACCGAACTGGCCGCCGATCCCGGCCTTGCCTGGACGCTGCGCCGCTTCGAGCGGGATCTGCTGGCGATGCTCGGCTATGGCCTGATGCTGACCCACGCGGTCGATGCGGAAGTCGAGCTGCTGCCCGATCGCGACTACCAGTACGTGCCCGAGCAGGGACCGGTACAGGCGGCCGCGCTTCGTGCCGCGCCGCTGGTGCGTGGATCGGCCCTGCTGGCGCTGGCGGAAGACCGGCTGCCGGACAGGAGCGATCTGGCCGCGCTGCGCCTGCTGATGCGCGCGGTGATCCGCCACCATCTGGACGGCCGCGAACTGGACGCGTGGCGGGTGCTGGCTAGCTATCGATCGACATCGGTACCAGACGCCGATTGAGTCGGTCCATCGCGTCGCGACAGCGCGCGTAAGACACCGCGTCGGGCAGGACATCGCCCTGGTGCTCGTCGAGCACGCCGAGCAATTCGGTTGCGCCGCAGAACCCCAGCGCCGAACGCAGTCGATGCCGGGTGTCGGCGAACGAGCGTGCATCGCCGCGCTCGTGGGCGCTGCGCAGATCCTCCGCATAGCCAGGCAACTCGGCCGCGAGCAGACCGCGCAGACCCTCGAGCACCGATGCGCTACCGCAGGCGCGCAGGCCAGCGGCGTCATCGAGCACCGCGCGTTCGCCGGACACTGCGCCCGGCTCGGCAAACGCCGCTGCCGCCGAGACCGGCAGCGTGACGCAGCCATTGAGGGCGATGCGCAGCCGTGCGGGTGTCACCGGTTTTTCCATCGCGTCGACGAAGCCGGCGGCGAACAGCGCGTCCATGAGCTCGTCGTCCAGCTCGGCACTCATCGCGATCGCCGGCGTGTCGTGGTTGGGATGGTCGTGGTCATTGCGGAAGTCGCGCAGCACCTCGATCCCGCTGCCGCCGAGCAGGCGGCGGTCGAACAGCAGTGCGAAATAGCGGCGGTTGGCGCCGAGCGCTCGCGCCTCGCTGGCACTGGCGGTGGCATGCACGCTCAGGCCGAGCGCGTCCAGATGCGCGGTCAGTACTTCGCGGGCGATCGGATCGTCTTCGGCGAGCAGGATGGTGGTCGGCATGCAAGCAATTCTTAACCTGGTCGCTGCCAAGATTACGCGCATGCGCGCCCTGATCTCCAGCCTTCTCCTGCTCCTGCTTGCAGCGACCCCGGCGCACGCCTGGTCACTGCGGGTGGGCAGGCTGCAGAGTGCCGGGGTGGACGTCCGCTCGCTGGCGGTCAGCAGGACCGCCGACCGCCTGGTCGCCAGCGCCGACACGCTGAAGATCGCGGCGCTCGATGTCGCACAGTCCAGGCTCGAACTGGCCTGCACGCTGACCCGGCCCACAGCGGATAGCCGTCATTGCCAGGGCGATATCGGCGCTGCGTCGCCGGCCTGGCGGGGCTCGCTGCTGGCCGCGCATTCGGAGCAGCGCAGTACGCTGCGCATGGACATCGACGGTGGATGGGTCCAGTGGCAGCAGGAGGCTTTGCCCGAGGCACCGGCGAAGCTCACGCTGCACGCGGTGCCGCTGTCCTGGGTGAAGTCCCGCCTCAAGGCGGCCTGGCCGGCACTGGCCAGTCTGTCGGGGCGTGTCGATGCGCGGCTCGACGTTGCGGCCGGTGGCACCGGGCTGGCGGGCGACATCGCGCTGCAGGGACTGGCATTCGATTCCGAGTCCGGTGAACTTGCCGGATCGGCATTGCAGCTGCGCGGACCGCTCGACGTTCGCTTCGGTACGCGCGCATCGGCTCGGCTCCAGCTGCGCGCGCCGCGTGGGCAGCTGCTGTTCGGGCCGGTGTATTTCCAGTTGCCCGAGTCGGACAGCGTGCTTCGGGTCGTCCTGGAACAGGACGCCGCCGGCCAGTGGCAGGCGCCCGTGCTCGCATGGGACGACCAGCAGGGCCTCGCCGTTGAAGCGGCACTGCACGCGGTGCAGGATGCCGCGCCATCGCTGCGCGTGGCCACGATCGATATGCAGCTCGCGCCGGTGGTCGACCGCTATCTCAGGACCGCGCTCGCTGCCGCCGGTTTCGATGGGCTGCAGGTCAGCGGCACGGCGCGCGGCAGCGGCCGCTACGAGGACGGTCGCTGGCAGGCACTGGACCTGCAGATCGAGGACGCGGCGATCAGCGACCCGCAACAGCGCATCGAAGTCGCCGGCCTGGGCGCGAACCTGCACATCGCGGCCGATGCCCCCGACAATCGCATGCTCTGGCGTGGACTGAAGATCTATCGCATCGCGTTCGGTGATGGCCAGGCGCAATGGCAGTGGCGGCCCGACTCGTTGCGGCTGAGCGAGCCGCTGGTGCTGGACGTGCTGGGCGGCAAGCTGCGTGTTCCTCGACTCGAGCGGCAGCCCATCGACAGCGGCGCGCAATGGCAGGGCGAGCTCGCGCTGCAGGGCATCGACATGCTGGCCCTGTCCACGGCCCTGGACTGGCCGCATTTCGCCGGCACCCTCAGCGGCGTGCTGCCGGGGTTTGTCTACCGTGACGGGGGATTCACCACCGAAGGCGATCTCCAGCTGCGCGTGTTCGACGGCAGCATGCGCGTGTCTCATCTGAGCAGCGAACGCAGCTTCGGTGTGGCGCCGACCGTGGGCGCCGATGTCGAATTCGACAACCTCGATCTGGAGCAGGTCAGCGCGGCGATGGATTTCGGCGCAGTGCAGGGCTGGCTCGACGGCGAGGTGCGCGGGCTGCGCCTGCTCGATTGGGCGCCGATGGCGTTCGACGCGCAGCTGCGCACCGATCCGGACTACCCGCACAAGCAGCGCATCAGCCAGCGCGCCGTGCAGGGGCTTTCGTCGGTGGGCGGCGGCGGATCGGCCGCGGGCAACCCGATGATGAAATTGTTCGACTCGTTTCCCTACGCGCAGATCGGACTGAGCTGTCGCCTGGTCGACAACGTGTGCGCGATGGGCGGCCTGGACGAGATCGCCGGGGGCTACACTATCCTGCGTGGCTCGGGATTGCCGCGGTTGACGGTGATTGGCCACCAGCGTCATGTCGACTGGCCGGTCCTGCTCGATCGCCTCGGCGCGGTCTCTGCGGGTCAGGCGCCCGTCATCGAATGATCTGCATCATCCACCGCAATGCACTTTCCGGAGCACGCGCATGAACAAGAAAACCGGTTTCGTCGGGCTCGTCATCAGCCTCCTGGTGACGGCTTGCGTCACCATCAATGTGTATTTTCCGGAAGCCGAGGTGCAGGAAGCGGCCGGTGAGTTCATCGACAAGGTGATCGGCGAGGACCCCGCGACCGGCGGCACGCCGCCCGGAAAACCGCTGTCCTGGTGGGAGGCCCTGTCGCCGATCGGCGCCGCGTATGCCGCGGCCGACCTGAGCATCGAGACGCCGGCGATCAAGGCCATCCAGCAGCGCATGGCCACGCGCTTTTCCAGCACGCTCGAAACCCATTTCGACAGCGGCGCGCTCGGGCTGCGCCAGGATGGACTGATCGAACTGCGCGACGCGGCAAAGCTCGGCTTGCCCGAACGCGCCGCGGTCAAGCAGGCAGTTGCCGACGACAATCGCGATCGCGCCGCGGTGTATCGGGAAATCGCCGTGGCCAATGGCCATCCCGAATGGGAAGCGGAGATCCGCGGCACTTTTGCCGCGCAGTGGATCAGCAAGGCGCGCAAGGGCTGGTTCTACCAGGATGCCAAGGGCGCCTGGCAGCAGAAGTAACGCACGGCGGCCTGCGCGCGGCGCGCCTGGCACGCGCCGCCGTCCGGAACGCGGCGCAGCGCCCTGACGCCCGCGCCTGACAGCCGCGACAATGCGTGAAACAATAGCGGGCTACTCCGACCGGTATTCCCCGTGGGCCGTCGCAATTCGAAATCCCGTGCGCCCGAGCTGATCGAACTGGACATCCACGACCTGCTGCACGATGGCCGCGGCGTCGGTCGCCGCGATGGCAAGGCGGTGTTCGTGTCCGGTGCCCTGGTCGGCGAGCGCGTGCGCGCCAACATCGTCGATCGCCACAAGCAGTACGACGAGGCCGTCACGCTCGACGTGCTGGTCGCCAGCCCGGACCGCGTGACGCCGCGCTGCGCGCATTTCGGCGTCTGCGGCGGCTGCGTGCTCCAGCACCTCGATCCCGCCGCGCAGATCGCAGCCAAGCAGAAAACCCTGCTCGACAACCTCGAACGCATCGGCGGCGTGCTGCCGAAGACGGTCCTCCCGGCGCTCACCGGTGATCCCTGGGGTTATCGTCGCCGCGGCCGCCTGTCGGCGCGCCACGTCGAGAAGAAGGGCCGCGTCCTGGTCGGTTTCCGCGAACTCAACGGCAAGTTCGTCGCCGACGTGCAGCACTGTCACGTGCTCGATCCGCGCATCGGCACGCGCATCGAGTCGATCGGTGCGCTGATCTCCTCGCTCGACGCGCGTGCGTCATTGCCGCAGATCGAGATCGCGATCGCCGACCCGACCATCGCCCTGGTCCTGCGCCATCTCGAACCGCTGTCGAGCGCCGATCGCGAGCGGCTGATCGCCTTTGCCCAGCGCGAGCAGTTCGCGATCCTGTTGCAGCCGGGCAACAACGACACCGTGCACGCCTTGTGGCCCGAGCACGTCGAGCTGAGCTTCGCGCTGCCGGGTCATGCGCTGCGCCTGGATTTCCTGCCGCTCGATTTCATCCAGGTCAACGGAGCGATGAACGAGCGCATGATCGATCATGCGCTGGCGCTGCTCGATGTCCAGCCCGATGAGGATGTCCTCGACCTGTTCTGCGGCCTGGGCAATTTCACCCTGCCCATCGCGCGCCGGGCGCGCCTGGTGGTCGGTGTCGAAGGGGAGCATGGCCTGGTCGAGCGTGCCCGCCAGAACGCACTGAGCAACGGCATCGGCAATGCCGAATTCCACGTCGCCGATCTGTCGGTCGACCAACGCAATGCCGCGTGGGCGACCCGGCGCTACGACAAGCTGCTGCTCGATCCGGCGCGCGCCGGCGCCGATGCGTTGATCGCCTGGCTGCCGAGCAAGACCCTCAAGCGCATCGTCTACGTCAGCTGCCATCCCGGCTCGCTGGCCCGCGACGCCGGCCTGCTGGTGCGCGAGCATCGTTTCAAGCTCGCAGCCGCCGGTGTGATGGACATGTTCCCGCACACGGCGCATGTCGAGTCGATCGCGGTGTTCGAGCGCTGAGCCAGCCCGCTCAGGGCGACCGTGCGCCCGGCATCGCCGCGCGCAGTGCATCGACCGGGTCAGCGGCATCGCCACGACAGGCATCGATGCGGTCGGCAGGCAGGAAGCGCAGGCGCAGCACCGCGTCGATCATCGACACCTGCAGGCTGGCGACATTCAACCTTGCCGTACTCACCGGCGGACGTACCCAGCCGGCGCCCACGCATCGCTGCTGCAGCACCAGGGCATACGGCGCGTACAGGAAACCGAAGGACGCGTCGCGCGCACCGCGTCCGGCCGCCGCCAGCCAGCGTTGCGTGGCCGATGGCGTCAGCCAGAGCTCGCGGCCGCAGACCTCGGCGACGTCGCGCGGATCGAGCTTGAACGACAGGTTCGGGAAGAGATGTTCGCGCAGGCGTGCGAACGCGGCGTCCCGGGCTGGCGGATGGAGCAGTTCGCGGCTGTGCCGGTCGATGCCGAGCACGAGCAGGCGGAAGCTTTCGCAGACCTGGAACCGCGTCGGGTCGGACACGGTGTGGCTGCCCGCGGGCGTGAAGAAACGCCGCAATGCGGCGCCGATCGGGCTATCCATGCGCGCGCGCCGATGCCGCAACCCGGATGCGCCGTCTGCTCGTCCATGGCGGATCTACCGTTCTCCTGCTCGACACCGAACACTCCGCTGATCGTTTTCCCTGCAATGGAAACGCCGGAAGGCGGCAGTCCGAACGCGCGATGTCGTGCGCATCGTGGCGTCGCGGCGTTTGACTGCGCAATGAGCGCAGATCATCCCCTACGGCCGTGGCCGCCATGCCGCCCGACCACGCGTGGCATCATGGCCGATCGCGCCGGCAGTGCACGGCGCACGGTGGCGATCCGCGCCGCCCAGGGAGAGCGATCCGTGCGTCAGGTCCATGCCAAGCGGTGCGTGCTGCTGGTGCTGATGTCGGCGAGCCTGCCGGTATGGGCCGCTTGCCCGGCGCTGGTCGCCGATCTGCTGCCGGGCCACCAGGCGGAAGCTGCCGGACTGGCGCCAGGCGACTGCCTGCTGGCGTGGCGCGACGGCGCCGGTGCGCGCACTGCCTTTCCCGATGCGCTCGCCGCGCTCGAGCTCGAATACGATCGCGCGCTGCAAGGACAGGTCGCCGTGCAGAGGCGCCGCGACGGACACACGCGCTGGGTGAGGATGGCGACGGCGCAATGGGGCATGCAGGTGTTGCCGGGCAACACGGAAACCTTGCCATCGTCTGCGGGCGTGCCGCGCGGCTGGACCGAAGAGGCGGCGACCGGGCGCGACGCCGTGGCGATCACGCTATGGCAGGCCGCGCGGATCGGCCGCGAGGATCCTGCGGCCGCCGACCGTATCTACCTGCAGGCCCTGGCGCGTACCGATATCGACATCGGCGCGCACGCGTTGCTCCACCTGGCGCGCTGCATGCACGGCTTGCGCGCCCTGCTGCCGGCCGTCGCGCATGAGGCCTGCGCTGCGGCGACCGCGGCGATGGCGGTCGTGGACTGGCCGGGCGGCGAACTGCGCGCCCGGCTGAGCGAAGTGAGTGTCGCGCGCAACGAAGCGCGCAATGCCCAGGCGCTGCGCCTGCTCGACGCCGTCGAGCGCGACCTCGCTGCCGTCGCGCCGCGCTCGTTGCTGCAGGTATCGGTGCTGTACGAACGCGGCGTGCTGCTGCGTGCCGAGGGTCGGCTGGACGCGGCGTTGGCGACACTGCTGCAAGGCCAGGCGTTGCTGGATCAGCTTCGCGGCGCGGATCGGCAACGCCTGAGCTTTCTCGGCGCCATCGGCCTGCTGCAACGCGCCCGCGGCGAACTCGACACCGCGCAGACCCTGCTGGAGGCGGCCGTGGCGCTGAGCGAACGTCTCGGACCCGAGTCGATCCAGCTTGCCCGCGATCTCAACAACCTGGCGCTGCTGCAGTGGGACCGCAGCAATCTTGCCCAGGCGCTCCGCACGCTGGGGCGCTCGCTGGCGATCAAGCGCGGCCATGGCGCGGCGGCGTCGGACATCGCGCCAACCCTCGCCAACATGGCCCTGGTCGCGATCCCGCTGGGGCGGCTGGACGAAGCCGAACGGTATTGCGGCGAAGCTGCCGAGATGTTCCGCGCGCAGGCACCCTCGATCGGCATGGCCAACAATCTCAGCACCGCGGGGCGCATCGCCGTCGCGCGCGGCGATCGCGCGGCCGCCTATCGCGACTACGCGCAGGCGCTGGCGATCTTCCGCACGCTGGCGCCGGACAGCATGCTGGAGGCCTGGGTGCATCACTTCCAGTCCGAGCTGCTCGCCGAGGATGGCCGAACCGCCGAAGCGATCGTCGCTGCGCAGCATGCCGTTGCGCTGCAGCGCCAGATCAGCCCCGGCGGACGGGACCTCAGTTTCGGCCTGCACGGCCTGGCGGGCCTGCTCCGCGACCAGGGTGAATTCGGCGCCGCGGCGCGCAGCTTCGACGAGGCGATCGCGCTGCGGCGGCGTCACTCGCCCGACAGCGTGGCACTCGCCCGTTCGCTGCATGGGGCCGGTACGGTGGCCGCGGCCCGAGGGGATCCGCCGCGCGCCCGCGCGTTGTATTGCGAAGCGGTCGCCGTGCTCGAACGCCAGCGCTGGCGCTGGTCGCAGGATCGCGACGACCTGCTCGAACTGGGTCAAAGCAATGCCGAGATCTATCGCGCCTGCGCGGTGGCCTGGCTCGACGACGGCCATGCCGTCGAGGCGTTCGACATCCTCGAGCAGGGTCGCGCGCGGCTGCTGCTCGACAGCATGAGCCGGCACCGCGATGAGCTGGTCGCGCGCCTGCCGGAGGAGATCGCCCGCCAGTGGCGCGAACTGCAGCAGCACAGCGATGGGTTGTCGGCGCAGGTCCTGTCGGAGCGGCATCGCGCCCTGCAGGCCCAGGTGCAGGCGCTCGCACCGGCGCAGGCGGCCCTGCTGCTCGCCAGGCCCTTGCACTGGACGCAGCTGCGCACGCGCATCGCGGACGACACGGCGATCCTCAGTCAACTGCATGATGGGCCGCGCTTCTGGATCGTCGTGGCACGACGCGGCCTCGCGGTGCCGGCCTTCATCCGCGTGGCCGACAGTACGGCGATCGCCGCACGCGCGCAGGCACTGATGGCCGCCGCGCGCTCGCCGTCGGGCAGCAGCAGCGCACTGGATCGCGACGGTCGCTGGTTGTATCGGCAGCTCGTGGCGCCCGCACACATGCAGCTGGGCGGTGCGCGCCGCCTGCTGATCGTCCCCGAAGCGGAGCTCAGCCTGTTGCCTTTCGCCGCCCTGGTCGGCGCCGATGGCCGATACCTCATCGAGACCCATGCGCTGCGCCAGACGCCGTCACTGTCGACCGCCGCAATCCAGCGTGCGCCGCGCGCCGCTCGCGCCGACGAGCCGGAACTCCTGGCGATTGCCGACCCGGGCGCGCAATCTCTGGCCGGTATCGCCCTGGCGCGCTGGCGTTCGGCCGATCTGCCCGCGGCGCTGCCGGCCTTGCCCGGCGCTGCGGCGGAGGCGCGGGATATCGGTCGGCTCTACGGCAGCAAGGCGCATGTACTGCTGGGCGGCGCGGCCACCGAGAAAGCAGTGCGGTCGCTCGCCGGCAAGGCGCATCGATTGCATTTTGCCGTGCATGGGCTGATCGATCCGCTGCGGCCGCTCGACTCGGCGCTCGTGCTCGCGCCGGGGTCGGGCAGCGAAGACGATGATGGCCTGCTGCTCGCGCGCGACCTGATCGTCGACCTGCGACTGGATGCCGAGCTCGTCGCGGTGTCGGCCTGCGATCTGGGCGGCGGACGGGTCTACCCCGGCGAGGGGCTGATCGGATTGCGCCACGCCCTGCACGCTGCGGGTGCAGGCGAAGTGATCAGCTCGCTGTGGCCGGTCGCCGATCAGGCCGGCGCACGCCTGATGACGCAGTTCTATCGCGACCTGCAGCGCGGACGGCGCAGCGACCGCGCGCTGGCGCAGGCGCAGCGCAGCCTGATCGACAGCGCACCGGCGCGGACCGAGGCCAGGCGTGGCGTCGGCGGGCTGGTGGTGGCGGCCGAGGCGGGCACACGCACCCACCCGTTCTACTGGGCCGGCTTCGTGCTCGATGGTGGCCTGTGGTGAGGTCGCGGGATGTGTTCGCTTTCGTCCCGGCCGGCGTTTCCTTAGTTCGAGCTGCCGACCGGCAGCCAGAACCCATGGGAGCTTCCACCATGCTGCATCTGCGTCCGCTGTCTGTTTCCGTCCTCGTTCTCGTTCTGGCCGCCTGTTCCGATTCGGCCAAGGCCCCTGCCGCATCCGTCGCCACGATCACCGCGGTCACCGGCGTGGCCGACTGCGACCAGTTCCTCAGTGCCTACGAGCAATGCCTGAGCGACAAGGTGCCGGCCGCATCGCGCGACGCCATGATGAGCGGCATCGCGCAGTGGAAGACCGCGTGGCACGACATGGCCGCGAACGCGGCGACCAAGGACATGCTGCCGCAGATCTGCAAGCAGGCGCGCGACGCATCGCGTGCCGCGATGCAGGCCTACGACTGCGCGCTCTGAGCCTGCGCCGATGTCCTCGCTGACTTCAGCCCGCTGCGAGATGGCGACGGCCGTGACGGGCGACATCGCGCCCGTCACGGCGCTCGCCGATGGCCATGGCGCGCACAGCGCAGCGCGCTTCGCCGCTACGATGGACGAGCCGGCCCAGCCACCGCCGGCGCAGCGCCGGAGCGCAGGAATGAGCCACGCCACGTCCCTGGATACCACCATCGATCTGGTCGATCGCAGCCGCGTGGGCGACGAATCGGCACGCAATCGACTGATCCAGCGCTACCTGCCCCTGCTCACGCGCTGGGCGCATGGCCGTCTTCCCCACCGCGCGCGCGATCTCTCGGAGACCGCCGACCTGGTCCAGGTCACCCTGCTGCGCGCGTTCCAGAACCTGCCGGCCTTCGACGTCCAGGGACCGGGCGCGTTCTTCGGCTATCTGAGGCACATCATGAACAACCTGTTGCGCGACGAAATGCGCCGCGTCGGTCGGCGTCCCCCGATGGCCGAACTGGACGAGCATATCGAGGAGCAGGATGCATCCCCCCTGGCCAACAGCATCAGCTTCGAAACGCTCAAGGCCTACGAGGCCGCGCTGGCCGCGATGGACGCCGAGCAGCGCGAGCTGGTGGTCATGCGGGTGGAGCTCGGGCTGCCCAACGAGGAGATCGCTGCGCTCACCGGCAGCCCCAGTGCCAATGCCGCGCGCATGCGCGTGGTCCGGGCGCTTGCCGAACTCGCCCGGCACATGAGTCAGTTCAAGCCCGAGTAGGGCGGCCGCACCGGATGAGCGCATGAACCCGATTGCACGCGAGGACGTCACCCAGCACACCGGCAGCGACGATCCGCTATTGAAGTGGACCACGCTGATCGCCGATGGCGCGACCGTCGATTGGCAACAGGTCGAAGCCGAGCTCGATGCCGCCCTGGTACCTGGCCTGCGCCAGCTCGCCGCGCTCGCCGACGGTTTCGAATCGACCAAGCCGCCCGTCGTGACCGAAGCGGGCAGCCTGGCGCCCGGCAGCAGCTTCGGCCTGCTGCGCATCGTCGACGTGCTCGGCCGCGGCGCCTACGGCGTGGTGTACCGCGCGCGTGACCTGCAGCTCGATCGCGAGGTCGCGCTGAAAGTGCTCAGCCAGCCGCAGCTCCCGCATGCCGAGCTGCTGCGCGAAGGCCAGCTGATGGCGCGGCTGGATCATCCCAATGTGCTGAAGGTATTCGGCGCCATCGAACACGGCGGCGACATCGGCTTCGTCTGCGAACTGATGCCCGGCGAGCACATGGAAAGCTGGCTCGAACGACAGGGCACCGTGGGCGCGCACGAGCTCGTCGCGATCGGCAGCGAACTGTGCGCAGCGGTGTGCGCCTTGCACCGGGGCAATGTGCTGCATGGCGACCTCAAGCCGAGCAATGTGCTGCGCCATGCCGATGGTCGCTGGGTGGTGGCCGATTTCGGCTCGAGCCAGCGCGCGCACGATGCCTATGGATCGACCGGCACGCCCCTGTACATGGCGCCCGAGCGGTTCCAGCAGCAGGTGCCGACCGCGGCGTCCGATCAATACAGCCTCGGCGTGCTGCTGTTCCGCCTAGCGACGCGGCGCTATCCGTTCGAAGGCGAGACCACCGCCGAGCTGCAGAGCCATCATCACAGCGGCACGCGCCTGCGCCTGCTCGACCTGCGTCCGGACTTGCCGCGTCCGCTGATCGCCGCGATCGAGCGTGCGCTCGCTGTCGAACCGGCGCAGCGCCATCCGTCGATGGGCGCGTTCGCCACTGCGCTCGCCGAGCCGGCGGCGCTGGTCTTGCCACCACAGCGTGCGCAACGGCCATGGCAGCC
>Ga0307516_10004507_pt1 | contig 17141 bp, 16 predicted proteins | sample 19_EM_MG_FD_203310 | JGI IMG/M metagenome (GOLD analysis project Ga0307516, IMG submission 203310) | Populus trichocarpa ectomycorrhiza microbial communities from riparian zone in the Pacific Northwest, United States - 19_EM | ecosystem: Host-associated > Plants > Roots > Unclassified | place...
GGGGTGATGGCGCGCTGCTGCGATGACCTGGCGGCCACGCACCGCGGGGGTGATGGCGCGCTGCTGCGATGACCTGGCGGCCACGCACCGCGGGGGTGATGGCGCGCTGCTGCGATGACCTGGCGGCCACGCACCGCGGGGGTGATGGCGCGCTGCTGCGATGACCTGGCGGCCACGCACCGCGGGGTGATGGCGCGCTGCTGCGATGACCTGGCGGCCACGCACCTCGCGGCGGCGAAGTTAGCTTGAGCCGGGCGGTGAACCTCGGCGCGCGCTTCACAACGGAAATGAGTTTTACAGGTGAGGTTTTTTGCGCATCATTGGATTCAACAAGTTCCGTCGTTGTCCTGCGAAGCGCGTCGGAGACTCTCTCTAACTTCCTTCCCTTCTGCTGCGATGGGCTTGGTGGCCTCGCACCTCGGGGGTGATGGCGCGCGCTGCCGGGAGGGGCGCGGCGACTTCTGGCGAAGTTAGCTTGAGGCGGGGCGGTGAACCTTGGCGCGCGCTTCACAGCGGAAATGAGTTTTACCGGTGAGGTTTTTTGCGCATCATTTGGATTCAACAAGCTCCGTCGTTGTCCTGCGAACGCGCGTCGGAGGCTCTCTCTTGCTTCCTTCCCTTTTGTCACGGCTTGGCACGCGAAGTTGTCTTCCACTCTCTTGTTCGGCGCGAGTGTGAAACAGGGTTTTAGGGGTGAGAGTTTTTCTTCATCATGTGTCCAACAGCGCGCTATGAAACCCACCTGGACTGCCATGCATCCAACCATTGAAAACCGCCCGCAGGTGCCGCGGGATAGGCTCCTCAGGCTAACCGAGGTCGAACTCCTTGTTGGCTTGAAAAAGAGCACGATCTATCACCTCATGCGGCAAGAGCCCCCTGCTTTTCCGCGGTGCGTGCAGATCACGCCGCGGTGCGTGGCATGGCCTGAGAGCCATTGCCTACAGTGGGTCCAGGATCGAATCGCCGAAACGCGCGGCAGCCGCTCTGCGAGCCTTGTGTGATGCCGACGGCACGCCCTCAGTTGGCGGCGATAGAGGGCCATCCTCTAGGCCCCTCGGGATGTCAGTTAGACGCATCCCAAGCGTGCGACCGGTCCTCGCTCGTGAACCCTCTGACGGAATATCAGCTCGACGCCGCGCATGCAATCGCTCCGCGCTTCCACCTCGACGACCGGCGCCGGGCGTTGGCTGTTGCTACCCGTGTCCTGCTGGCGAGGCAACCCGCGTGGCGAGCCGCATGCACCTTGCGATTGGGTGCGGCTGAATCGGTCGATGCGTACGTCGAGTTCCGCTTCCCCGGCTTCGTCCAAGTCACGCTTTGCGACACGGGCGAACTCATTGCCCAGTGTGTTCCAGGGCGCCCCTTCGAACTGGATCTAACGCTGTTCCCGAGCCCCTCAACAACTGCGGGCGAGGAGACCTCGGTGCCGGTGGGCGTGGCAGGTGATGCGGCCACGCATCGGGCACGCCTCCTCGAGGTTGCCAACCGCATGAGGCGTGGGCTGCACCGCATCGGCAGCTGAAGCCCATCCCCCCAAATTCAACATTCCACCAGGAAAGACATGTCCAAGACCACCACCACCACTGCCGAAGCGACTGCATTGATCGACCTCGCGCGCGGCCGCAGCCAAAAACTGCACGGAGCGAGCCCAGCAATTCAAAGTCTGGTGTCAGGCTTGCTGGCTTCGTCTGAGCTGCGCGACATGTCGGAGCGAGAGCAGCGGCGTGCGGCCGACGAACGCCGGCTGCTCGTTCGTAAGCACAGCGAATTGCTTCAGGCAGCTATCGATGCAGAGAACTCCGAGAAGGCGGCCAAGAAGTGCTCTGCCGCCGTGCGTGCAGTGGAGCTCGCCGAGCTGGCATTGCAGACCGCCCGGCAGGATCTTGTCGAGACTCGCGCCGAGGCGGATGCCGCCCCGTACCGGCTCAGGGGCGAGGCGAGTGCCATTGCTCGTGAGCTTCGCGAGGCGATGGATTCGCGGCTTGCTGACTTCCGCTATGCGCTTGGCATCGTCTCGTCCGCGCTGGTGTTTGCCAATCGGCCGATCGAACACCGCGAGGAGCGCTGGTTCGGAATGTTCAAGCGACTCACGATCGTCATGAACACCGACGAGGTGGGGGCTGCCAACGCAGTGGTCCGGGCACAGCACGACGCCTCGTTTGATCTTTCCTTGGCTGGTCTCACCTTCCGTGAAATCACGGCTCAGCTCAATGCCTGGTGCGACGAGTTGAAAGCGGTCCTGAAGGATCTCAACGTCGAGGCTCCCACCATCGATGCGGACACCAGCGAGGTTAAGGACCCGAGGTTCTTCCAACCTCAAGAAAAAGCCTGAGGCTCGACCAGCAGACAAGGAAATTGCATCCATGGCCAGCGCTCTGTCCGAATTCACCTCCACGCCTTGGGCTCTGCGCCCAGACGTACTGGTTTCGCTCGTGCAACTCGATCAACTGCAAGCACTGGCTGAGCCGTTCGACGGCGCTCCCGAGTGGAACGCTCGAGGAGGCAGCTCGGGGCCAGGTCGCAGCAGCAGCAGCAGCAGCAGCAGCAGCGGTGCCGACGGGAGGCGGGGCGGCGTGGCCGTGCTGCCGATCCATGGCTTGATCACGCAAAGGGGCCAGCGATACACCGGCACCAGCACCATTCAGTTTGGGCAGTGGCTGCAGGACGCCGTGGTTGACACGAACGTCTCCCAGATCTTGATTGATGTCGACAGCTCAGGCGGTGGCATCTACGGCGTCGTGGAGCTGGCCGACGCGATCTTTCAGGCGCGCAAGGTGAAGCCGGTGGTGGCGGCGATAAACAGCCAAGCGTCGAGCGCGGCGTATTGGCTGGCCAGCCAAGCGAGCAAGGTCTACATCACACCTGGTGGGGAGGTCGGTGGCATCGGCGTTTGGAACGTGCACGAAGACCACAGCGGCGCCCTAGAGCTTCTGGGGGTTGACGTCACGCTGATCACGGCTGGCAAGTACAAGACCGAAGGTCACCCGTACGGCCCGCTGTCGAATGACGCGAAGGCCTACATGCAGCAGCGGACCGCCGACTACTACTCGACATTCACCAAGCATGTGGCGCGCGGGCGCGGGGTGACCGTTGATCAGGTTCGCGGTGGCATGGGACAAGGCCGATCGCTGGGTGCGTTTTGGGCGTTCGCGGAAAAGATGGTCGACGGCATCAGGACGTTTGACGCCGTCCTGCGGGACATGGGAGGGGCCGTAGGCGCTCGCTCAGTCGCTGCCGCTGGGAGGCCATCCTCCCTGGGCAGGGTCTTGCAATCAAAGCTCAATGAGAGCACGAGACGCAAAAGCTGATCTCACGCGCGCCCGAGCAGCCCTCGGCGTCTCTTGAGCACACCAACCACTTGGAGAGCATTCATGCGAATTGAGCTGGGCGACAAAGCCCGAGACACCGTCACCGGCTTCGAAGGCATCTGCACTTGCCGAAGCGAGTACATCAGCGGCTGCACCCGAATCGCGCTGCAGCCTCCGACCGATGCCGAGGGAAAGATCCCCGAGCCGGGTCACTTCGACGAGCCCATGCTGCAGGTCGTCACGAAGCGGCTGATCGAACCGCAACCGTCCGACCGCGGCGGTCCGCGTCCGGCACCGAGCCAGCACGCAGCTCCCAAACGCTGCTGACCCCTCTCCCTTCCTCCAGCCGAGATCTACCAAATGGCGCTTGCTACTCTCTCCATCGACATCGTTGCGCAGCTCGCGAAGATGCAAGAAGGCCTGGACAAAGCCCAGCGCCTCAACGAAAAGACCGCGGCCACGATCGAAGGCCGATGGAACGCCATGCACGCAGGTGCTCGTGCGCTGGGCGCGGCGATCGGTGGTGCATTCGCGGGCGTTTCCTTGGCAGCCTTCACCAAAAGCACCATCGATGCGTTGGATGCATTGAACGACGCAAAGGACGCCACTGGCGCGACGGTTGAAACTCTGTCGGCGTTGGAAGACATCGCGCGGCGCAACCACGGTACGCTCGACGACGTCACCGGAATCCTGGTCAAGTTCAACGGTGCGCTCAAAGAGGCTGATGGCAAGAACGGCGTCAGCCAAGCCATCAAGGCGATCGGACTCGATGCAGCTGACTTGCGCACGCTTGATCCTGGGGAAGCGTTGCTGCGTGTCGCTACGGCGCTGGACCGCTATGAAGACAGTGGTTCGAAGGCGCGACTCGTTCAGGACCTGTTCGGCAAGAGCATCCGCGAGGCGGCGCCGTTCCTGAAGGATCTGGCTCAAACCGGCCGGCTGAATGCCACGGTCACGACTGCGCAGGCGGATGAGGCAGAGCGCTTCAACAAGCAACTCGCCGCGCTGAAGACGAATGCCTCCAACGTGAGTCGAGAGTTCACATCAGCGTTGCTTCCGTCGCTCAACAAACTACTGGAAGCGTTCGCGAAGCTCCCGGACAAGTTCAATGCCAAATACACGCTTGGCAATGCCCAGATCACCAGCCGCCAGTTGAAAGAAGAGACGGATCGTCTGATCAACCTTCAAGAGATGGCGACTCGCGGCCCCGAGGTCTCCCGTGGGTCATTTGCGAAGTTGGCTGAGGAGCAACGGGCGAAGGTCGACAAGCTCACCATCGCAGCTTTCGCGGCGAATCAGGCGTTCAAGGATCTCATCGCGACGACGGACAAAGCGCCGCCAAGTTTCAACGACCGCCGCGACGGAAATGCAAAGCCTTGGCTGCGGGATACCGTTGACTCAACGCCAACGAAGGAACCAACAGACTTCCTCGGGCGTGCACTCGACGATTGGCAAAAGCACTTGGAAGAGTGGCAGCAGCGCAACCAGGAAACGCTGGACCGCGTGGAAGAGTCGGAGCGGATCGCATTGCTCCTCAAGGCCGATGTATTGGAGACGAGCAGGCGCGGGGCGACACAGGCGTCGGCGGAACGTGCTGCGCAGGCCATCCGGGACCTGAACGATGCCTTGGCTTCCACACCGACGGCGCAGATCGAGCAACTGGAGAGCTTGCTCGCGGCGCTGCGTGAATTCGCTGCCGCTGGCGGCGATCCGACGAAGGCGGCTGAGGCTGTCCAGGCGGTGACGGACAGCCTCGAGAAACTCAAGGACAAGGGAGACACGGTCGGCAGTGCTCTGAAGCACAGCCTTGGTACCGCCCTACGGATGGGGCTCAAAGGCGACTTCGACGGTATCTTGTTCATGTGGGAAGAGATGCTCCTGGAAATGGTCGCCACTGGCATTGCGGCCGAGATTAAGAAGCGCGTCTTCAACGAGGGGGCTGGTGCGACCGGTGACATGGGCAACCTTTTCAAGGTGCTTTTGGGCTCGGCAAGCGGCAACGCGTTCAACGCCGACGGCGTGGTGCCGTTCAAGGATGGAGGTGTGGTCTCGGCCGCGACGCTGTTCGGCTTTGGCAATGGCCGGACGGGCGTGATGGGGGAGGCCGGGCCCGAGGCGGTCATGCCCTTGAAGCGCGGGCGCGACGGCAAGCTGGGCGTGGCCGGTGGCGGTGGCGTCAACCTGGGCGGCAACACCTTCATCGTTGGCGATGGTGTCAGCGAAGCGCGAATGCGAGTTGTCGTGGACACGGCCTTGCGTGGGCAAGAGGCTCGTTTCATGCGGCTGCGCAACGAAGGACGCTGGTGAGACGGCAGCCATGGAAGACCTCCATATCTATTTCGTGTTCACCGAACGCGCCAAGGCGGCTTATCCGAAGCTGGCGACGCTGCGATGCCGTCTGGACGCCAGTCGCGCGCCACCCGTAGCTCCATGGGTAATGCCTGGGGACATCGTTAGCCTGGAAGGTGTGCCAGTGTCAGATGGGCTTGAAGTCATTGGCCGCCGGTGGACGCTGATGTCCGACGAAACGAGCCTTGCGTTCATCCTGGACCTGGTCGAGTGAACGCTCTAGCCATGTCTCCGTGAATCCAATAGACTGCTGGTGCCCCTGCAAAACAGGGGCCGGGTGTGGAAGCCCGAAAACACAGGCGCGCGGCCGCCTCAAGAGCGGCTTTTTCTTTCGCGCGTCACAACGCCTGAAGGCTCCGGTTTCTACGGTGGCCCGGGCGGGGGCACCCTCGGGTGCGCCGGTCCCTGTGTTCCGGTCTTCCAACCTCGTTTCGGGTCGCCACCCTCGTTTGGAAGCGGGGGCGGCGGTTTATTACCGCAACACAGGAGCCTTCATCATGGCTGGTCTTAGCCTGGGCGCAGAGTCGTCCACACCTCATGCATCCGGCGACGCGCCGGTGCGCCTCCGGGTCCCCGCTTCGTCGCGCACGCGGCGCATGCATGGCGTGTTTGCGCTGGGCAAGGAATTGGCGACTGTCTACAGCACTCGCCGCGAGGGCGATGGATTCGGCGTCGTTCTGACTGTCGGTGACCACGAGCCGGGTTCGCTGGCCTTCACATGTCGTATGACGACGACGCAGGCGCGCGCCGTGGCGGGTGCGCTTGAAGCTGCGGCGACCGCGGCAGCATCACCATCCTTTCATTCAGCTCGTGGTGTGTCACTTCGAATGGAAGGGGATGCAGCATGAACAAGCAGTCATCGCCAGTCCCCGGGCCATCCGACGTCGCAGCGCCGATAGCGGTGAAGATCAGTGCCGTCATCGAGAGCGAGTTCAAACGCCGCAGCATCTTCCCCGCGTTGCGGCTGGAGCGCGCCTATTTCCGTGATGGCAGCACCGGGACTCACAGGGTCAGCGTCGAGCAAGCTCGTGAACTGCTGGCCGACGCGAAGGCCATGCGACCACAGGGCCGGAGTTTGCCGCGTGGCGTTCCAGCGGCATATAGCGTGCTTGCGAAAAATGTCGCACAGGCCTTGGCGGAAGAGGAGGCGCGGCAAGCTGCGGCAGACGATGCCGAAAGGGGAGCGCGGCAAGCTGCGGCAGACGATCCCGGAAGGGACGAGGCGTTGAAACGTATGACCGTCTCGCCTGCCTGTTTCAGCGTCGGCGACAAAGCGCTTTTCTTCTCAGCTGGCGCCGAGCGTGGCGTTGAAGTCACCGTTGTTAGAGGTTACGGTTTGCACACGGTTAGGGACCCCGCCGGTCCTTACGTCAGCCGCTCTTCGGGCAAGCGAATCAACTATCTGCTTGGCTACGTCGTCGCGCGTTCCGGCGACTCATGGTTCTGCAGAGCCTTCGACCTCACACGTGGCGATTGCCGGCCCTCGCACCTCTGTCTGGTGCCTTCAAGGCGCGAGGCTGCTGTTTGCTGCTGAGCGACAGCTACGCCGCTACTTCATGAGCGCCCTCGTACAGCACCGAATCGCCACGCCGACCCTGGTGCGCGCCGCGCTTGCCTGCATTCCGCCGAATGTGGCCCGTGAAACGTGGGTGCGCATCGGCATGGCGGTGAAGGCGGAACTCGGTGCCGAGGGTTTCGAGCCTTGGGATCAATGGAGCCAGGCCGCCGATGACTACGACGGCATCGCTGCTCGAGACACTTGGCGCAGCATCAAGGCCAGCGGCAAGGTGACGGTGGCCACGCTGTTCGGCATTGCAAAGGGCTATGGGTTCAAATTCCCGGAGGCATCTGGGCAACAGCAAGACGACGGAGCTTTGCGGGCTGAGCGCGAGCGAGCGCTCGCTGAGAGGAGGCGGAAGAACGAAGCCGATGAGGCTGAATTCCGCCGTCGGTCCGAACGCGCTGCGCTGGATGCGGCGACGATGTGGGATGGAGCGTCGGGGGTCGGCTTCTCGCCCTATCTGGCACGCAAGGCGGTGCAGGGGCATGGCGTGCGCTACCTGGCCGATGGAACGCTGCTCGTGCCGTTGCGTGATGCGGGTGGCCAGCTGCACAACCTGCAGCGAATCTCGCCCAGTAAGCCGACAGCCGAGCAAGAAAGAGCTGGCCTGCGGGAGAAGCGCTTTCTTCCTGGCGGCCGGAAATCCGGTCTGTGGCACATGCTCGGCCAGCCCGAGGGCGCGCCCGTCATCCTGCTGAGCGAGGGTTACGCCACCGGCGCCACGGTTCACGAGGCCACTGGCAGACCGCTTGCTGTGGCGTTCGACTCGGGCAACCTTGTGCACGTGGCTCGCGCATTGAGGGCGCTGTATCCGCAGGCTTTGTTGTTGATCTGCGGCGACGATGATCGAGAGACAGAGGCCCGCACGGGAAAGAACGCCGGTCGCAGTGGAGCAGCTACGGCCGCTCGCGCCGTCGCGGCAGGGGGCGCGCCGGCCGGCGCCGTGTTCCCCGAGGGCCTTGCAGACGGTGGAACAGACTTCAACGATCTGGCCGCGGCCGCGGGTCAAGACCTGGTGCGGGATCAAATTGCTCGAGCGATCGACAGGCCTGAGGTGCCGGGCCCCCGGCGCAGGGGCAAACTCGCGCCAGGCGAGCCACCCGCTCGCGCCAGAGAAACAGGGTTAAAGCCAGCGCCTGGAAGCGAAGGCGAGCAAAAGCCTGCGGCAGGCCGCACGCGCGGGCGCGACCCGTTTGAGCTGACAGAGGGTGGCGTCTACTTCGTCGCTCGTGACGCCGATGGCAATGAGAAGCCGCCGCTGTGGCTGTGCGCCCCGCTGCGCATCGGCGCCCGCACGCGTGCCGATGACACGAATGGCTGGGGCTGCCTCCTCGAGTTTCACGATCTGGATGGCAATGCCAAGACTTGGGCGATGCCGTCCTCAATGCTGAGCGGAGAGGGCGCCGAGTGGGCCGCCCGCTTGCGCGACATGGGGCTGCAGATGGCCCCCGGTACGAGAGCCCGTAACCTGGTGGCGCAGTACATCGACACGCGCAATCCGGTCGAACGCGTGACCTGTACTGACCGTGTCGGCTGGCACATTGGCGGGGTCTACGTGCTGCCGTCTGGGTGTATAGGGACCGTCGAGGGACGGCGCTACGTTTTTCAAAGCGATACCGGCATGGAAGACACCTTCCGGCGCGCTGGTTTGCTCGCCGATTGGCAGCGTCACGTCGGCTTGCTGTGCGGAGGCAATACACGCCTGGTCTTCGGCCTGGGCTGTGCATTCGCTGGCCCGCTATTGCGGCTGGCTGGCATGGAAAGCGGAGGCTTCCACTTTCGGGGGGACTCAAGCAAAGGCAAGACGACAGCCCTCAAGGTCGCGGCCAGCGTCTGGGGCCGGCCCACCTACATGCAGCGCTGGCGCACCACTGACAACGCCCTGGAGTCGACGGCCGTGCAGCACTGCGACGGGTTGTTGATCCTTGACGAAATCGGGCAGGTCGACGGCCGCGTGGTTGGGGACTGCGCCTACCTGCTCGCCAACGAGCAAGAGAAGGGGCGGGCGACTCGTGGTGGGCAGACCCGGAAGCGTCGCACCTGGCGCCTGCTGTTCCTGTCATCGGGCGAAAAGAGCATGGCGGACCACATGGCCGAGGCCGGCAAGCGGGTGATGGCCGGGCAAGAGGTCCGGCTCGTCGACATCCCCCTCGAGGCGGGGGCCGGCATGGGCGGCCTTGAGTGCATCCACGGCTTCACCGGTCCTGGTGCCTTGGCCGAAGCGATCACAAGCGCAGCGGCGCGCCACTACGGCACGGCCGGACGCACTTGGTTGGAGTGGCTGGCGCCGCGGTATGACGTCTTGCCTGACCAGGTGGCTGTGATGCTCGACAAGTACCGAGCTGCGATCGTCCCGGAGGCTGCCAGCGAGCAAGTGCGCCGTGTAGGCGCGCGGTTTGCGTTGGTTGCCGTAGCCGGCGAGCTTGCCATTGAAGCCGGCATCGCTCCCTGGCCCCTAGGCCATGCCGCTGACGCTGCACGGCACTGCTTCAACGCCTGGCTGGCTGCGCGTGGGCACATGGACAACGGCGAAGAGGCGGCGATGCTGCGTCAGGTACGTGCGTTCCTTGAGAAGAACGGAGACGCGTTGTTCACCTGGACCCATCGAGCGATGGACGACCACCGCGGCAACACGCCTCTGCGCGCTGGTTTCAAGCGCATGACCGATGCGGAAGGTACGCCGCTGAAGATCGATTCAGCGAGCGACTACCTAGAACGAAGAAGTAGCAGCGAAGCACGCGAGAAGACTGACGCCCTTGTTGAATACCTGATCCTCCCCGAGGCATTCCGCCGCGATGTGGCAAAGGGATTTGATGCCACTGCCGTTGCTGAGCTGCTGCGCAAGCGAGGTCATCTGAAGCATGAGATCGGACGGCTGACGATTCGACAGCGGCTGCCAGGCACCGATAAGGCGCCGGTCTATCACCTGAAGCCGAGCATTTTTCAGGACGAACTCTAGCGTTCGGCTTTTGCAGAGCGCCGTTCCAGACGTCGGCCGTATCGGCTGCACCCGTTCGCGACGCTTCGCAGCCACGCGCGCTGTGGCTCGCAGCAACTCCACGCCAGTGTGTTGCTTAACGAGCGCGGCCTCAAAGCGTCTACCAACCAGCGCATGCGGCATCGCTGTAGTGTCGTGCACGTTGGACAGCAATTCGGGTGATCGCCGCGACGCTTGACGCAACGCGTCGGGGATCATCCGTAGCACAAGCCCGGCCCAACCGAATGGAAACCGGAGGATATCGCTGGAAACCGTGTGGTGTTTCAGGTCGAAACGCTCCTTTGCGGGGGCCAGAATCCAGCGAAACCGCAACGCGCCCCCGCGTCGGGGGCGAGCGGCCTCCGACAAAAAAGCAAAGGCGCCCCTCTCCAAGGTGCTGGAATGACGACGCCCTACCTCACCGATGCCGAGATCGTCGATCTTTGTGCGCCATTGGTGCAGCCGGCAGCTCAAGCGCGAGCCCTCAAAGCACTGGGGGTTGCTGGTCAAGCGGAAGCCAAACGGCCGCCCACTGGTGGCCCGCTGCGAATTCGACCGCGTCATGAGCGGACAGCAACCCATCCAGCGGACGCAGGATCAGTCGCTAGGGGTCGCTACCCGAACAGTCGACGTAATCGGTCTTCAAGCCTGGGCGCGCAACCGCAAGGGGGCGAAAGGCGGACAGCAAACGTAAGGATGGTGACCCGTTCGGCCTGGCCGGCACACCCGCCGCAGTCAGAGGCGCCACGCCGAGCGCGCGCGTGCCTAGACTGGGGCCACTTGCGCCCCGGCGACAGCCGCGCGGCTGTGCAAGCCAAAGGTCGGATGCTCGGCCCCCCATGTTGAGCACCAAAAGCGGCAGACGCGACGACACGGCGAAAGCCGCGGGCCGTCTTCCGTCCAGCTGCGGCGGTGATCACGCCGAAGCGGAAGGCGGGCGCGCTACGCCTTCGAGGCAGTCGGTCGGCATCGCGAACGCTGGCCATGAGCCACCGGGAGCCTTGGCGGGAGGCAGCCACTCGCCCGGCATGTGGTGAGATCACAGGGGCATCTGGCGCCCAGTGGCGGCCGGCGCCAATGACCGGACCTGCTGCTGGCCGTCGAGGCGGTTGGTGTCCCCGGTCCGGTGGGTGGACGGGGACAGCACTCCGAAGGCTCGGGGACGCCAAACACCAATAACATCAACCACTTAATTCAGATGTCCCCGCGTCCCCGCCGTCCCCGCGCACAAAAGTGCTTAGCTAGGTTTTGGCGATCGGAACAAGCTTTTCACTCACCACCTCACTCAAATGGGAAATCGACGGCCTCTGCGTCAAGCGTTCTTCAAGGCTCACCCTCGCTGCTGCTTTTGTGGTGGGGACGAAGAGGCTGTACAAGAAGACCACATTCCGGCTCGATCGCTGTTCCGCCAACGCGAATGGCCCGTTGGTTACGTGTTTCCTGCATGCGGCGGCTGCAACCGTGAGTCAGCGCTCGACGAACTGGCGATGGGCTGGCTGGTTCGCATAACGATCAGCGACCCAGATCCCCAGGGGGAGAGGGAGATGGCGCGGGCGTTGGTTCAACTGCACGCCAAGCGGCCGGATTGGGTGGCCGGCATGAAAGAGTTGAGTCGCGTTGAAACCCGGCGCCACATGCGCGAGCGCGGGCTGTCGCTTGAGTCATTTAAGGGCTATGACGTTGGCGTTGTCACGATGCCGCCCGAACTTCTTGCTGTCCCAGAGCGCTACGGCCAAAAGCTTGGAAAGGCTCTCTACTACCTTCACACTGAACGGATCGTCCCTCGGTCAGGTGAAGTCAGAGTTTCGGTTTACCCAAACGCCGACTTCATGGCGAAGGCATTCCCGCGGGACAGCTTTGGCATCTTGACGTCGCGGCCTGTGATTTCGAGGTCCGGTAAGGCACTGGAGGAGCAGTTTTGCTACCGGTATGCCACTGTCACTGAGGGCGGCGGTGCCGGCTTTCTCGTGCAATTCGGTGAAAGTCTCGCAATGGTCCTGCTGGTCGTTGAGGATGCTGCCGCCTACGCTGAACGTCGCGCCGCTCGTGCGGGCTGAGGGAGTTCTTTGGGCGCAAGCTTCCCGCAGCAGGCACTTTTAAGTGCAGTAACTTTCGCAGTAACTTGGTCAGTTAATACGAACTCTCCATAGGTGAGTTCAAGTGACCCCGGCCCACATGCCCGGCTAAAAGCCGAAACGACGAGGCGCTGAGTGACTTCTCACTCAGCGCCTTTTTCGTGGGTCTTGAGCCATGACGTTAGGCCAGCGCCACGCTCACGGCAGCGCCGACCAGGGCCACCAGTAGCACGGCCGTGGTCCACCACAGCGAACCGCGCTGGGCGTGGTGGCGAAACAGGTGCCGGCGGGCCGGCCAGTGCAGCGTGCTGGGACTCATGAAGCCACCTCGGGATATGAGCGTGATGCCGGGGTCAGGGCGTTCGTCGTCGAGGCCGCTGCGGTGGTCTTCGCAAAGCTTGCCGCAGAGGCCGTGATGGTGGCCGTCGATGTCGGACCCAGTACCTGCTCCATCCAGCGTTCCGCCGCCAATGTCGGCTCGATGCTGCGCCAGCGGGCCTCGCGCGACAGGCCATCGCCCACGTGTTCGGCGTCTACCGGATCGAGCTTCGGCCAGCAGGCGCTCAGACGAGTGGCAAAGAGCTGGATCCATGTCTCTTGGTCTTGCAGTTCAGTCGTGCGTCTCGGGGTGTTCATCTGTGTTCTCCTGCCGCGCCATGCAGCAGCTGGGCTTGGCCGGTGAGGCCAGCGCGGGGGCGATGGGTGGTGATACTGTACACAAATACAGTGTTTCGGCAACTCATCGGGCCGGAGGCGTCGAAAGGCTCTTTCATCCAGGCAACCGATGGGCGTAAGATGCTGTATAAATAACCAGTATCATGGCGCTGTCTTTCACTCCCTCCAGGCCCGTGCGATGCGAGCCGGCCATGACTCCGGCAAAGGGCGTGCCTGGGTTGGCTGGCCTTGCGCCTGCGCCCGGCCGGGCAGAGTTGCTGGCGCAGCCCACGCGGGTGCATCCGGGGCTGTGGCGGGCGCAAGGCGGCTCGGGGCCGCCGAGCTTGGGCAGCGGCAGCATGCGCAGTGGTTTTGCCGCCCTGGACGCTGAATTACCGGGCGGCGGTTGGCCAGTGCGGGTGCTGACTGAGTTGCTGTTGCCCGAGCCAGGCGTCGGTGAAATCCGGCTGCTGGCTCCGTTGCTGGCCGGCCTGGCTCGTTCGGGCCGCAGCGTGATGCTGTTCGATCCACCAGCCGAAACCAATGCGGTGGCGCTGGCCGAACTCGGCTGGCCGCCCGGGCTGTGCATCGTCGTGCGTTCACGGTCCGCGTTGCCCAAGCCAGTGGCAGGCCCTGGCGTGCGCAAGGCGCGCCGTGCCGTGCCCGGGGCCGAGTTGTGCTGGGCGGTCGAACAGGCTTTGCGCAGTGGGCAGGTGGGGGCGGTGCTGGCTTGGCCGGGCGCGGCCGCGCGGCCAGAAGCCTTGCGCCGGCTGCAATTGGCCGCCCAGTCGCACGAAGGCCCGGCCTTCCTGCTGCGTGAATTGGCGGCGCAGGCCCAGCCCAGCCCGGCGCCCCTGCGTGTGGTGCTGCAGCCGGCCGGGGCAGACGACCTGCAATTGCAGATCGTCAAGCGCAAGGGCCCGGCGATGGCGCAGCCGCTGCGGTTGACGTTGGCACCGGTGCTGTCTGAGCGGGCCCTGGCGCGGGCGAGGGCGGTGCCTTCACGTACAACTTCAGGGGCGACGCAGGCGGCGCTGGCTGCGGCCCTCGCGGCCTCGCCTGAAGGCCCTGGCCTGCCTGGGGCGCGGCCTTCGCGAGGCGGCAGTGGCTCGCCGCCATCGGCCAGCGGCGCGGCCGTGCAGCCGGCGGGGATGCGGCCGTTGCCGCGGCCTCCGGCGGGTGCTCAGGTGGCTTGAGCTGCGGCGGCAGTTCTTACTGGATTTCATGCCACGGTTGCCGTCATGCTTTGGGTGGGTTTTCATTTGCCGGCACTTTCGCTCGAAGCGTTCTGTGCCTTGCTGGGTCATGAAAAAGCAGCCGAGCCGGTGGCGCTGCAGGCACAGCACCGCATCACGGCCGTCAATGCGGCCGCGGCCGAGCGGGGTGTTGCACCGGGGATGAAGCGCGCTACGGCGCTGGCCTTGGCACCCGAGCTGGTCCTGGGCATGGCCGATCCGCTGCGCGACGCCGAGGCCTTGCAGACGGTTGCCCACGCCTTGCTGGCCTTCACGCCCACGGTCGTGCCGGCGCCGCCCGATGGGCTGTTGGCGGAGGTGCAGCCAAGCCTGCGCTGCTTTGGCGGCGCCGCACGCTTGTGGCAGCGCATTGCCGAGGCGTTGACGCCTCTGGGCCATCGCGTGCAGCGCGCCCAAGCACCCACGGCGCTCGGCGCCTTGCTGCTGGCGCGAGCGGCTGACGAGCCTAACCCGCCAAGCCAGTTGACCCATTCGGCGCTGTGTTCCGCCGACGCGGCCTGGGCCACGCTGCACCAACGCTTGCTGGGCCTGCCTGCCGCCTGGCTGGCGCCCGATGCGGCTGCTTGCGCTCAATTCGAAGCCATGGGCTTGCGCACGCTGGGCGATCTGCGCCGGCAGCCGCGGGGCGGCTTGGCGCGGCGTTTTGGCCCTGACTTGTTGCTGATGCTCGATCGGGCCTGGGGCAGCGTGCCCGATCCGTTGGAAGCCATCGAACCGCCGTTGCGGTTTCAAAGCCATGTCGAACTGTGGGCGCGGGCCGACAACACCGAAGCGCTGCTCGCTGGCGCCCAGGTGCTGCTTGCGCGGCTGATGGCATGGGCCCAGGCGCGCCATGCAAGGGTGCAGAGCTTCCAGCTGAAACTGCACCACGAGAGCCGCCTGCGCGCGAACTCGCACGGCGAGGCCGGCGTGCATGTCAGCCACCTCGAGATCACGCTGGCCGAGCCGAGCGGCGACGCGAGCCACCTGCACGCCGTGCTGCGCGAGCGTCTGGCGCGCGAGCCGCTGGCCGCGCCGGTTCTGTCGCTGGGCCTGGCCTGCGATTCACCGGTGCTGGGCCCGCCACCGAACGGCGAACTCTTCCCCAGCCAAGCGGGCCAGCGCGAGGGCTTGTTGCGCCTGGTCGAGCGCCTGCAGGCCCGGCTGGGCACAGAGGCCGTGCACCGGCTGGCCATCCATGCCGACCACCGCCCCGAGCGCGCCACGGTCCACCAAAGCTTCACGGCCTGCGACAAGGCGGCGACACAGACGATCTCGGCGCCCACGCCTGCTAAGCGCCTGACGCGGCCTACGTGGCTGCTGCCCCAGCCCCAAGCGCTGCCCGAGCGCCAGGCCCGGCCTTGGTTTGCCGGCCAGCCGCTGCATCTGCTGGCCGGCCCCGAACGCATCGAAACCGGCTGGTGGGACGGCGACCTCGTCTGCCGTGACTACTTCGTCGCCCAGCAGGCCGATGGCCCGCTGCTGTGGATCTACCGCGTCCGGCCCGCGCCGCCTGAAGGCGAGCCGGGCTGGTTCCTGCATGGGCGGTTTGGGTAGCTTGGGAGACGCCAGGCCCTGTCAGGCCCTGCGGAAATTCGAATTTTTGAACGGCTCGCCAACCCAGGGGCGCGTGTATTCGTTTGCCGCTGATCTCTGGTGTTAGCGACAATACGTTCATTTGATACGAGCCGTTTGCCCTGAGCCTGTCGACGGGCTCAACCCGCACGGCGTCGAGATCAGCGCCCGCGAAGCCGATCGACCATGCGCAGCTGCCAACCGGCCGCTTCGGTCGGGCGCCACAGCAGAGAAGCCGACTCTTCGCAGGTGTACTGGCAGTCGCGCACGCGCAGCCGGCGCAGGCCCGCGGCCTCGATCGCGAAGTCGGGCAGGTAGGCCAGTGCGCGGCCCTCGGCCACGAACTGCACCAGCAGCTGTAGGTCGTCGATCCAGTAGCGGATGCGGCGCGGCATCTGGTCGTCGCGCCAGCCGTCTGATCGGGTGCCGCGTCCGACGCCGCAGAACATCGAACGCGACGGGGCGGCGAATTCGTGCTGCAGCACCTGCTGGGTCGACACGACGCGCGGGCTGGTCTTGGCCCCAGCCACCAGCGGGTGGGTCGCGCCCGCCGCCAGCTGCATCGACATCGTGCCCAGTGGCTCGGCCACCAGCCCCTCGGCCTGGTGGCGCTGCGGGCCATTGACCAGCGCTTCCTGCGAGACCAGCGCCAGGTCGGCGTCGCCCCGCGCGACAGCGGCCAAGGCCTCGTCTTCATAGGCGAGGCGGAACACCATGCTGCTGCCGCTTTGCGCCTCTTCCAGCGCCTGCGCCAGTGCGCCGCCCCAACGCCACTGCAGCACGGCCGGGGCGGCCACGCGGCAGTGCACCTTGAAGGCCGAGCCTTCGAATTCGGCGCGCGTGGCTTCGGCCAAATCCAGCAAGCTGATCGCACGCTGCTGCAGGCGCTGGCCTGCGGCGTTGAGCATCAGCGACTTGCCGACCCGGTCGAACAGCGGTGTGCGCAGCGAATCTTCCAGCCGGCGGATGCCGCGCGAGACGGCCGATGCGGTGAGGTTCAGCTCGTTCGCCGCGGCATTCAGGTTGTGGTGCCGGATGGCGCTGAGGAACAGGCGCAGGTCGGACAAGTCCATCTCATCGATTCTCGAAACGCAACGAACATTGAAATTCTATTGCTTTCGTCGAAACGATATTCGGCGCAGCATTAGGACCTGTTAACGCGTAAATCGCGGCCGCGTGGCCGTCCAGGGCGAGCGCAATCTAGTGCAGTGTTTGATGCCAGGCGGAACTTAAGAAAACCGATGAATTTGGTCGTCTGGCTAGGCGAAAACCACAGCGATGCCCGGTGGCATCGCGAGGATTTGCAACGACGCCAGGCGGCCAAAGGCGCGGTTTTATGTTCCGCATAGCGTCGAACACTGCACTAGGCGCGGGCCACCGACGTGGTCGATCCCACGTCGGTGGCCT
>Ga0307516_10004508_pt1 | contig 17132 bp, 9 predicted proteins | sample 19_EM_MG_FD_203310 | JGI IMG/M metagenome (GOLD analysis project Ga0307516, IMG submission 203310) | Populus trichocarpa ectomycorrhiza microbial communities from riparian zone in the Pacific Northwest, United States - 19_EM | ecosystem: Host-associated > Plants > Roots > Unclassified | place...
CATATTCAGCCCAAGGCGAAGCACTGTCAGAGACCGCTTTTGGCACCATCTCCCTGACTGGATCGAGGCAACTCCGGCGGTTTCCGAGGATTGGGACTCGACTTTGCAGGTACTCAACGCACATACCGATGTTGTCAATGATGTGAGATTCTCGCCTGATGGCATGCTCCTCGCATCAGGGTCGAACGACAACACTGTCAGGCTGTGGGATCCGGCGACGGGGACCTGTCGCAGAACGCTGGAGGGCCATTCAAGTAATGTCACATCAGTGGCATTCTCACCTGATGGAAAGCTCCTCGCATCAGGGTCGTACGACAACACTGTCAGGCTGTGGGATCCGGCGACGGGGACCTGTCGCAGCACCCTGGAGGGCCATTCAGCCTGGGTCACATCAGTTGCATTCTCGCCGGATGGAAAGCTCCTCGCATCAGGGTCGGGCGACAAGACTGTCAGGCTGTGGGATCCGGCGACGGGTACCTGTCGCAGCATCCTGGAGGGCCATTCAGGCAGGGTCAGATCAGTTGCATTCTCGCCGGATGGGAAGCTCCTCGCATCTGGGGCGGAGGACAGGACTGTCAGGCTGTGGGATCCGGCGACGGGGACCTGTCGCAGCACCCTGGAGGGCCATTCAAGCTTTGTCACATCAGTTGTGTTCTCGCCGGATGGAAAGCTCCTCGCATCAGGGGCGGACGACAACACTGTCAGGCTGTGGGATCCGGCGACGGGGACCTGTCGCAGCACCCTGGAGGGCCATTCAGACTGGGTCAATTCAGTTGCATTCTCGCCGGATGGGAAGCTCCTCGCATCAGGGGCGGACGACAACACTGTCAGGCTGTGGGATCCGGCGACGGGGACCTGTCGCAGCACCCTGGAGGGCCATTCAAACTATGTCACATCAGTTGCATTCTCGCCGGATGGAAAGCTCCTCGCATCAGGGGCGGACGACAACACTGTCAGGCTGTGGGATCCGGCGACGGGGACCTGTCGCAGCAGCCTGGAGGGCCATTCAAGCTATGTCACATCAGTGGCATTCTCGCCTGATGGAAAGCTCCTCGCATCAGGGTCGGGCGACAACACTGTCAGGCTGTGGGATCCGGCGACGGGGACCTGTCGCAGCACCCTGGAGGGCCATTCAGACTGGGTCAATTCAGTTGCATTCTCGCCGGATGGGAAGCTCCTCGCATCAGGGTCGAGCGACAACACTGTCAGGCTGTGGGATCCGGCGACGGGGACCTGTCGCAGCACCCTGGAGGGCCATTCAGACTGGGTCAATTCAGTGGCATTCTCGCCGGATGGGAAGCTCCTCGCATCAGGGGCGGACGACAGGACTGTCAGGCTGTGGGATCCGGCGACGGGGACCTGTCGCAGCACCCTGGAGGGCCATTCAGGCTGGGTCAGATCAGTTGCATTCTCGCCGGATGGGAAGCTTCTCCGATCAACCGACTACCGTGGTAGCGTTTTGTTGTGGGATGTTGAAAAGGGGAAGGTTTTTGAGGATGTGGAAGCAAGAGACGCCCCCAGTTTGTCGGTATCCACCGGTCATGACCTCGAAGCAAACCCGGGACTCGCGGAACCCGCCTCTGGCACCCTGGAGGAGTCTCGATTGGCGACCACTTCATCGTTTCCACTGCTTGTAAGTGAAGGTTGGATACTCTTAGGGGAGCGAAAATTACTTTTGCTCCCGCCCAATCGGGGTGAAGCGCGATGTTTTGCGTGCAGTGGCAGTGTTGTTGCCATTGGGCATCGCTCTGGGGTGGTTTCCTTTGTGGGATTTGATGTAAATAAGATTCCTTAGGTTATTGCAGGGGGATTTGGCATTATATTGTGTTTGAATGTCCTCAGGGTTCAATTTTTGCTCGGCGTCATGGTCACAACCGGTTTTTCGGCGTTGGGAGTTTCGTTTCATTCGGTAAATGCTTTATTTTGGGGGCTGGATTGCGGCATAGGTTTTGGCTGCGCTTGTTATACTCATGGAGAGCAGTTTGGAGGATTCGTGAATATTTGTATAGATATAAGCTCATTTGTACATTATCCTGCTCTACACCTGGGGAATTGCACCTCCCTAACCATAACATCACCGTAATCGGGTTACCGCCACGGCCACCATGCTGCTGTGGAGACGGACCCACTGCTGGAGACGCAACTTCCGTACTGTCGCTGCGGTGGCCACTGGTGTGCCTTTGCAGAGATCCAGTCATCGCTGCCGATATCTAAATGAACATGATCTAGATAGTTTGCCTGCAGTTGCTGAGTTGACCGAAACAAAGAAGAAAAAAGCCTGTACATGGGTTGAAAGTACATGGTCGACACGCCGCATCTCTTCCCTTTTTTTTTTGCTCGTCGTGGCTGAGACTCACGTGTTCCGTGGGGAAAGCACCTATCGCACTCCGGCCGCACTGGAAACGCCGCCAGCAACCCCTTTGGATGGAGCACCGGGCGGCTGGTGAGGGCCGGTTCAAGATCGAGCGCTGCAGTCCGGCCGTCTCCAGGGCGGCGGGGAAGAAGGCCCCGAAGCCGGCTGAGGAAGTCACCCCAGCGAGTTCTCAAAGTGGGAACTCCGGGAGCAGAATGGAAAGGAAGAGCAGTATGGAGTCGCCTCTTGATTGGGCTATTCTTGTTGTCTTTCCTTTGTACTTTCGTTGCTGTGCTCTACCTCTAAAAAATCTGGGAGTTTTCTGATGCCCCGAGCTGCCGGAGGGCGGAACAGAGGGACGTAAACCGGAGAGTGTCAAACTTGGCCACGAGAGCGGTTTAGATGGCTTCTTGCTACACATCCAAGCTATTTGCCGGATGTGCATATATAGTGATTGACGACTAGAAGTGGATGGGAGTCTGGATGTGCCTAAGGTGGATCCACGACGGTTCTACGCAGAGTGACACGCGGAAATGCATTGTGTGGTGCAAACAACATCTGCAACCGGTTGGACAAATAGCCGTCCAGTCCAACCTGGGAGATCTCATTCTGAGCAGGCCGCCGTCCTTCACCTTTCCGCGGCGTCGTAGGACTCGACAACCAAAGCCGTCAGCGACTCACCCGCACCCACTCCTGGTCGCCCTCACCCGTTCCGGCAGACTCGATTCGCTCACACGAATCCAAATGGCCGTCAAGTGGTACGTCTCAGGACTGGAGACAACGGCTGCCGCGTCCGGTCCCTGCAATCCGGAGCCCACTGCGGCCCCATCCCTCCGCTCCGAGTCTACCCCCACCGTCCCATCACCAAAAAACACCAGATCAGATCAAGTACACCGTCGCCGCACCTGTTCGTCCGAGAACAGCCCGATCCGACGACCAAACAGCACTTCCAACACGCCACGTCTCGAACCGCGGTGATGCAGTTGCGGGAGAACAATAGTCAGTGACAACGGGTGCCGAACCACCGAGCAGCGTGGCGAACGGGTGTGCTGAGGTGGTTGATTGCCGGGTTGGCGTACGGGGTCGGTCACGTTTGCTTTTTCTTCTGCCTTGACATACGACACGATGTGTCACTCTCTGTGCGGTAGATACTGCCACCGTCCTCGCTGTACGCCCCTGGGACTGGAATCGGACAGTGTGGCATCGCCCCATGATCTCCAGGGGTGGCATGCGATCAATAGCAAAACAAAACAAAAATGATATCACTCGGGCCGGGTTACGTGATCCGCATCGACCAACTTCGCTACAATCCTCGCTAATCGCGGCACCAATGCGAGCCAAACAACGGAAACCGTCATTTATTCGAAACCGCCAATCATCGAGCTCAACTATCAGGATCACACACACACGATGCCCACGCGCACAGCCTCCCTCCCTTCCCGCGTCCCCCGTCCCATTCCATCCCCTTCGCCAGCTTTCGTCCCTCCCCAGTTGTAATATGCAGATAACAAAAAGCAGTCGGACGGACAGGCGGAGCTGTCGTCTACTCCTTCTTGACGGTCTGGCCGGCGCCGAGTATCTTGCTGACGTTGCTGACCTCACCGAAGCGCTTGACGAGCGACTTGGCGATGGTCCAGGCGTTGCGGGCGCCCTCGGGGACGCGGGCGTCGGTGGCAAGGGCGTCGCCGCGGAGCTCGACTCCCTTCATGGCGTCGCGGACGAAGACACTCTGAGCATAGCGGGCGCGCAGGAAGACGGTGTAGACGACGAGCAGCACCCACGAGTTCCACATCACGAGACACCACAAGAAGACGCGCGCCCACAGGAACAGCTCGAGGTTGGCGACCAGGTGCATGCTGGCGTCGTAGTTCTTCTTGACGAAGCGCGCGATGGTCTCGGCGATTGCCGGCTGCGGCGCGCCTGGAGCCGACGGCATGATGGTCGGGATCAGGTTCGTGCGCAGGTACGTCAGGAAGTGGAACGTGCTGTACACGGCGAACGGCAGCAGCGCGGGGTAGACGGGCTTGCTGTACAGCCAGGTGAAGGCCATCACTGCCGATCGTCAGTTCTGCGTCCCTCGCTCCGTCGACTCGCGCGCGACTTACACAGGTACTGGACATTCTCGTCGCCGAGGATCTTGATCACGCCCTGCTGGCCGGACGGCATGCTCCCGCTGCGGAAGCGGGCACGGTACGCCTTGTAGACGACGATGCCGTAGGTGGCGGCGGCGCTGAGGAACGCGAGGCGGTAGGAGATGAGTGCTCCGGTGGTGTTCCACGCGAACTTTGCCGTTGAGAAGGAGTAGTACAAGGTTGTGATCAGGAGCGTCAGGTGTCTGTCGGTCGTCAACCACCATCGTTACCGAACATTGGAGGGAAAAGACTGACCCGACGAACCAGGCGAACTGCAGCGTCTGAGCGAGGTTCGTGAGCCGGACGGACAGCGGCTGCGCAGCCGGCGGGGCGGCAACAGCAGGAGACGACATCTCTTTACTCTTTTTCTCTATTTTTTTTTTTTTTTTCCGTCGACAACGATATGTCGCGAAGTGGTATCGGGTAGAGAGGGGCAAGGGAGAGAGCGTAAAAGCGTATCGATGGTTGTGTTGTCGACGGGTTGCAGGCTGGTTGGTTGCGGTGGTGAGCTGGTTTGGTCGGGGAGAGGAAGAGAGGAGAAGAGTGCGACGAAGAGAAAAGAGGGATGACGGAGGGAGCGAGTTTGGGAGGGCGGGGACACTAACGCCAAAGCGAGCTTGGACCAACGTCACGCACCGCCAATGAGCGCGGCACCAATCATCCAGTCGCCTCCGTGCCAAGCCGCCCAGGAACCAAGCTTTGCCAGAGACAACAGATATGTGTGATTCCGGGCGTCGATAGCGGAGATAGCAGGATGACACCTTTCCTTTCGAACGGCAGTAAGAAAAGAGACGAGAAGGCGGCGATGGCAGCCACAGCCGCAGCCGTCTTCTCCAGCCTCACGCCAGCGAACGCACCACCAATGTATGTGGGCGTCCGTGCCAACACACCACGCTCCTTACTTACCATTTGGCGTCGTTTCGCGATCAGACGATCATCCGCAGCTGCAATCTATGTACTGACGATACACCTAGCACGCTCGCGGTGCGGTTTCGTTGCTATCTGACCCCATGCATCTGTCCTTTTCTCTGCACGGTGTGGTGGATGGATGGATGCATGCGATTCACGGTTACGTATGATCAATTCACGCTCGATTAAACATGGCGGGCTTTTTTTTTTGGATGGAAAACGGTTCACACGCTCCCACTTCACAATTCGCAATTCACAGCCACAACACTTACACTTTAAAGGGGAAAAAAAAGAGAATAGACCCAAAAGAAAAAGGGGAACAAAAAGGAGAAACAAACAGAAAAAAGAGAATAAAGCTGCGTTATACTAAAAAAAAGTTGTAGAAACAAGAGAGAGAAAAACAGAAAAATCACATGGCATCGGTATCGGGTGAGTTACAAACAAGGAAGAGGAAAAGGAAACGCAACGGGTTACGGAAGGAAATAAAAATGTAATAAAAATAGAAAGGGGAAAAAAAACACCAGGGTGCTCGCTCGCAAGTCTGGGAAACGCGTGGAGGGAAGGGACGGATCGAAGGAGATGTAGTTTGTGGAGGTAGAGTTAAGTTAGGTTATGTGGTGTCGAGCACGCTCGGAGAGAAAAAAAAACAAAAAAAAACAGCATGATACGGACAAACGGTCGACAGAACCACCCTGCAAACAGAAAAGAATAAGAAACGAAATAGGGGGAAAAAAAATCTTCAGCTATCAATCAATCCATCCATCCGCGACCCTCCATTTTGTGCGTGGCAGTGAAAACGGACGGCATTGAAAAGGAAATGGAAAGAAAAAAACAAGAAGAATCATTGATCTCTCCCGTGGTGTACCCCCGCGCATCTCCCCTTCCCCTTCCCCGTCCCAGTGCCATTAACTCTTAGCGACAGCGACAACGACAACGATGGCGAGTGCCCAATCAACGCAACGAGAATCCCTTCCGGCCCTTCTTCTCTTCCAGGGGCCGCCCGCTCTCGATCCGCTGCTTCTTTTCTTCGAGCTCGAGCCTCTGTCTCTCGAGCTGCTCCTTCATCTCGCGATGGCGGTCGTACAGCTCCTGCTCGCTCATCTTGAGCTTGTTCTCCTTCTCGGCCACCTTCTGCTGGAACACCATCTTCATCTCGGCCTCCATCTTGGCGAGCTTCTGTTCGTGCAGCGTGCGCTCCTCCTCCTGCTTGACGGCCGGGTTGACCTCCTTGAACACCGACGGGTCCTGCTCCACGCCCATGGCCGCGAGCTTCTCGGACCGGTAGTTCTCGTAGAGCATGTTGCTAGTGTGCTCCTTGAGCTCCTCCATGTGGGTGCGGATCAGCATCTGGCGCAGCTTGACGAAGTCACAGTGCTCCTCGTTGTCGACCTCGATCACACCCCAGGGGTAGCGACGGCCGCGAATCTTGCGTCCGTCGGCCGACTGGACCTCGTTGTTGGCGCCGACGACGGCGAAGGGAACCTTCGACATGATCTCGTTGTTCTCAGCGATGGTCTCGTCGTCGTCAAGGTCGTAGCTGGGGCCCTCGAAGATGTGGATCTTGTGGTGATTGATGTCGGCGAGGATCTGTTCCACTCAATTAGCTCCGTGATCGCACAGCCATCGTTGCCCTCGCGCCGCCCCTCCACGTGATCGTGACCGTACCCTGAGTTTGAATGCGGAAATCTCCTCGTCGGTCAAGGTGTCGGCCTTGGCAATGACGGGAATCAGGTTGACCTTGGTGTGGAGCCTCCTCATCACCTCGATGTCCAGGGGCTTGAGCGAGTGGCCAGTAGGCTGGATGAAGTAGACGCACGCGTGGATGCGGTTGTCGATGATGTTCATGCGGTTGACCTTGTTCTCGGCCTCGAGGTAGGCATCGAAGCGCTGCTCGATGTTGTCGACGATCGGACGCCACGACTCGTCGTTGTTGACGAAGTCTCCGAAGCCAGGGGTGTCGACGACGGTGAGACGCAGACGAACACCGTTCTCCTCGAGCTCGGTAGAGATCGACTGGATAGCGACCGTCTTGGGGATGATGTCGGCGGAGGGGCCCTTCTGCTCCTTGGGGGGGTAAAGGGAGGTGTTGAAGAGCGTATTGACCAGGGTCGACTTTCCGAGACCGGATTCACCTGCAAGCCGTGACCGCGACAAACGTCAGCACATCCAACCACCGATCTGTAGATCGTGCAGGACACGTGCAGCACGCCGAATCGAAGAAAAGCATGCGAGCAGAGAGGAGTGCGCGCGGCGGGGATCTCCGTCCTCCCGGCTCCAGGACGAGACGTACCGACAACCATAACGTTGAAGTTGAAACCTTTCCGCACAGACTTCCGATGCCACTGGTTCGGCAGGTTGGCGAACCCAACGTAGCCGGTAAGCTTTCGCCTAACGATGTTCTTCGCATCCGCCGCGGCAGCCTGGGCAGCAGCCTTAGGGTTCGTTGTCGCGACGAGCGGCACGGGGGGCGGCGGCGACACGGGGGACTCGGCAGCACTCATTTCTGGGATTCCGGAGTCTGGTGGGGCGGCGATGGGGAGGATGTCAGTGATGGTTGTCTTCAGAGCAGCAAGCATGGGGGACGCCGAGAAAACAAACAAACAAACAGATGATGGGGGGGGGGGGGGGTTCTTTCAGGACAGAAAGAGGTTCGAGATGAAGGTGATGAGATGTGGTTGGACGAGGGGGCTGAATGAAGACAAGGGAGGGGAGGCAAAGCAGATGGGGGGGGGGGTGAAGATAGAGTGCTCGTTGAGATGGGGGGATTGTGCTGCAGTTTTGAGGTGGCAGCGTTCTGGCGGAAAGGGGATGGGATTGGCCCAGGTGACGTGTGTGGGTGCAGGGACTTTTGAATTCCCGACACGACAGGAACCCCCCGTTTCCGCCAATGGCGATCAGCGACAGCGACGGCGGCCCAATGACAATGCGGTTCCCCCCCGCCCAACGCTCCGTATTTCCCCCTCTGGCCGTCGCTGGCGGGTGCTGGTGGTGCTTCGGACGGCCTCGGGTCACGACGCACATCCGCACCACGCCGGAACCGGACACGTGCGGAGAAAGGAGAAACGGGGAGAAGAAGGGAGAGTGAAGTAGTTGGGAGAAGATGCGGACACGCAACACGTCCAAAGCACGCCAGTTGGAGCACAGCCAGCCAGCCAAACAGACGGACGGACAGACAGACAGACAGACAGATGTCACGCGTCGCAACGGCCAGCAGCAGCGCGGATTGCAGCACGACATGACGAGAAACAACGAAGCCAACGTACCCATAGTATCCGCAGTGGATGATGCGAGGGAGTGGCGACGGAGGATGTTGGAGATCTATCGACGATGACGACGGGAGACGGCGGAGGGATAGGGGAGGGAGCGTTCGCGGTCCTCTTTTTTTTTTTGTTTCCGTCTGCGATTCCGCGTCAGCAAAGAAAAGGGTGCAATCCAACGGACGCAGTGGCAACGAGGGAGGGACGGACGGACGGACGGGTGAATTCTCGGATGCGATGGGCAGCGGGTGGAAGGAGCGACGCAGTTCTGTTGAACGTGTTGCAGTTGGGTGGTGTAGGGGAGAGGGAGGAGGGACGAGGATGGCCGGGCAGGACAAGGAATGTCCGCGCGAACTAGGCCGCAAGAGTGCGGAAGGCAGCGAGAGACAGAGACGAAGCAGAGGCTGAGGATGGAGAGAGAGCTGCGAAGGAGACGGCTGGCTCCGGCGAGCAGTGGGAAGCCGGCGACCGGTCTCCAACAGCGTCATTTCGCCGTCTCCATCATCGCCACCGACCACGCCCACGAGTCATCTCCCTCGGTCGATCGCGAGACGGAAGAAAAAAAAAGGCAACACCAAAAAAACAAAACAAAAAAAAACAAAAAAAAACAAGCACCATACATACCTCGAATTCTTCTTCTTCTTCTTCTTCTTCTTGTTCTTCTGCACGAACTCTTGCTGCTGCTGCTGCTACTGCTGCTTGTTGCGCGAGAGTATGATGTATCTACCTATGAAGTATCTAGCTGACTGCTTTGGCAACGGCTTCAGTCCGCCTGGGGGGCCAGGGGGGGAATATTCACGACTAGGAAAAAAAAAAAAAGGGGTGGAAGCTCGGTCGGCCGCCAAGCTCGACTCGCACTTGGCCTCGGACTCAGCACTCTAACCAAGATGTCTGTAACCAGTATCTACCGCTGTGGCCCTTCCCCCCCCACCCGCTGCAAGTCCAATCTCCCGCAGTGCCGATAAATCAAATCGTGTCTTATTATTATGTGCTGCCTCCAATTGAGTGGGGAGAGAACGTGCGTGCGCATTCAGGAACCCGCAGACTCGAAGCGCTGCCAAGTCCGCAGCTTCCGCAGCAGCGCAGCATCTAGATGGTATGTACTAAGTATCTATCGAGATATTATTTTCCTCCCTTGTCACACTCTGCCAGATGGCAGAGCCTCACCAAAAAAAATAAAAAAATAACGCCCACCCCTGAGTCGTCTCGTTTTTGCCCCCCAATGCGTGATTTCGAGCGAAGCGTGGACAGTGCTTATGTAACCGTGTCTGGACGATCGCAGTCGTTCCCCAAGCCGGTATGGAGCACATGGGCACATACATGGGCACATAGATAGATACGCACGTAGGTACGTACCTGGAAAACGTCCATCTCCATCACCGTCGCCTTCGCAGGAAAAATCTCATTATCTACCCGTCTCTGTAATCGTAGTCTAAATGTCCACAAGCCTCCTCCTCTTCCTCTGCCCGGCAACCCAACATAAACCTACAGCAGACCGAAACACATCCGTTTTATCCACGAAAATGAAAACAAAAAAACATACTCCGCAAGCTACTGCGTCTTCCCCGTCTTCCCCGTCTTCCCTGTCGTCTCTGTCGTCTCTGTCGTCTCCGCTTTCGCTTTCTCGCTCTCCTCCCTGATCTTCTCCAGACGCTCCTGCTCGTTGCGGCGGCGCTCGCGCTCGTCCTGGTCGCGCCGCCGCACCGCGATGTCTTTGGGCCGGTAGTCGCTGAACGACGCCTTGAGCGCCTTCTCGATCACCCAGCACGCGCCGTAGTCGAGCGCCATGGCCACCGTCATCGTCATCTTGAACTCGTCCGTGAACGGCACCAGCCGCAGCTGCTGGTTGAGCCCCGGCGCCAGCTCGGTCGAGCACGCGAACGCTATTCCCGCGACGCCGACGAGGCCCCAGTACATGCCACGGTTCTCCTTGATGCTCTCGCGGAACGGCCGCCCCTGGTAGTTGATCGCGAACGTCGAGATCTGCTGGATCAGCTGCAGCAGGTAGATGGCCGAGTTGAGCAGCGACGGCGCGAACTCGCCCTCGAGATCGACGTTGGGGTCCTTGGGCTCGAGCACGGCCACGTAGCGCGAGATGTAGATCAACGACGCGATGTGCACGGCAAACTGCCCGAGCACGCTGCCGATGATGTACGCGTTGAAGATGTTAGGTTGCGGTCGCTCCTTGCTGAGCTTCTCGACCGACTTGGCGCGCGAGAGCGACAGGAAGCACACGCTCATGAGCATGCCCGAAATCGTCACCTGGCCGTCGCCAAACTTGATCCCGTCGAGGTACAGCACCGACAGCGAGTACGCCGAGATCAAGCAGTTCAGCGCCAGGATCTTGTACATCTGGATGGTGGCGACGAGCGTGCAGCGGCCCTGGCGGATGATGTTCGGGATCGCGATGACGTTCGCGAGCTTGCTGGTGAACGGCGCGGCGACGGACGCGTCGCCGAGCTTGATCGTGGGCGGCTCCGAGTCCTCCTCGAGTTCCATCATGGATCCCATCATCCGGTCCGCCAGCGCGGCGCTCTGGTTGGCGACCGCCTGCTGCTGCGGGTTGTTGCGGCCGGCGTTGTTCGGCCTCTGGAGGGCACGTGCACCCGGCGTAACAACCGTCTCCATCGTCGTCGTCGTCGAATGACCTAGGCGCGCAGAGTACTGCTGGGGGGTAACGCCCTTCTTGGCAGCCTCACGCTCGAGAGCGACTTGGTAGTTGGGATTTCCGGGTCCGGGCGGGTACATGTGTGCGATGTGGGCGGGTGGGGGAGGCACGGGTTGGCCGAAGCGCTTCGTGATTGAAACCTGCTTCTCGTACATCTCCTTGAACTTGGTCATGCGGTAGTGCTCGGATATCTTCTGGAGGTCTTCCTCGGATCCGTTAAGGAGCGCGACTCCGACGTGTGCTTGCTTGAGGGCGCCGACGTCATTGGTTCCGTCGCCGCACATCAGCGTGGTGTATCCGGCGTTTTTGAGCACGGTGAGAATGAACTCCTGAAGGAAAGATTAGCATCATCGCCATAAAACATCCCCGACGACTACAGCATACCTTCTGAACGGGCGAGACACGAGCGTAAACCCAGGTATGCTTCAACAGATGGACGAGATACGGTCGATCCTGCACCTTGCTGAGCGCGTATCCAGTGATGCAGATATCATTATCCCTCAGAATTATCGGATCAAGGGGGTCGGACGGCGAGACGGGAATGATAACGGTCTCATCGACGCTTCTCCACACCAACTCGTGGGGCGACCCATCATCCTCGGGCGCGTCGAGGATCAAAATATCCCGATCGACGATCTCGACCTCTCTGGCGACGTGAACAGCGGTGAGCGGGTTATCACCGGTGATCATGACGACCCTGTGCGAGCTCTCATTCAACATACGGACGGCCTTCTTCGCGTCCTCCTTGAGGGGGCAGCTGAGGACCAAGAAACCTGCAAAAGAGAGATTGCACTCGACATCCTCACGCGTGAGATTGTTGACCTTGCTGATGGGCATCTCGCCGTTCGTCGTCATGTACTTGTAGCCGAGCGCGAGGACCCGGGATCCCATGCGTGTAAAGTACTTGAAGGTCTCCTCGTAGTCGTCGGGGACGTGCGCGAGCATTTTGCGGATCGTCTCGGGAGCGCCTTTGACACCGGCAAAGGTGGCTTTCTTGCCGCCGCCGGCCATGATGGTGGCGACGGAAGACTGGCGCTTGAGGGCGGAAGAAAACTGGAAACGGCGTTTAATCTGGACGGTGCCAGCGGGGACGGCAAAGCCTTTGCCGGGGAGCTGGGTGGTCGCCTTCGAAGTCAGAGTGTCGCGGGCGCCAAGGGTCCATCCGAGAGCCTGAAGCGTGGCCTTCTCCATGGGATCTCCGACGATGTCACCCTCGTCGAGCTTGACCAGCGCGTGGGCGGTGGCAAGGACAAATGTAGTCTCCAGTCCAGCATTCTCGACCTTGTTCAACTGCTTGTGGCCACCCTTCGGTCCGTTGATACCGGCGATACCCTCAACGACGAGATCTTCACCCGTCAGGGTGCCAGTCTTATCGAAACAGCAAATATCGACGCGTCCAGCGAACGGGATACGGAAAGGCTCAGTGCAGTAGATGGCGTATTTTCCAAGCGCTGCAAGAGACGTATTCACTGCAAGAGAAAGCTCCATGGGAAGCTCCGGGGGGACGACAGAGGTGACGATGAGAACACAGTCGAGCAGCAACTTGCTCCTCTTGCGGTCCTTGATGACACCCTCGGTCCAGACATACCAACTCGCGGCGATGGCAAACATGAGAAGAAACAGGATGAACAACAGGGCCTCCGCGTTGTTGGCCGAGACGCGCTCTGTCGAGTAGATCATGGTGCGGACGAGGGATCCCTGGGAAGTCTCGAACCCAGTGCGAGTAACGACAGCCACACCCCCATTGTCAGGGGGAGGAGGCACACCGTTCCTGCTTGCCGAGACCGACTCCTCCGGGTTTGCCGTGTTGTGAGTGATCTGCAGGACCTTGGTACCGCCGTAGAGGAGCGAGTTCTTATCGAGTCCCTCGGGTTCGAGGGTTGCGTCTCCAGGTCGGAGCGCGATCGAATCCTTCAGAAGCGGCGTCGACTCTCCGGAAAGCATAGCCTCGTTGACGATCACCGTGCCGGAGAGCAAGACCATGTCACACGCAACACCGGAATCCTCCTTTGTGCGGCCGACAGAGACCAAATCCCCCGGAAGGAGCCTGTCGCTCTGGATCTCGACCCAGTTCCCGCAGCGGAAAACCCACAGATCGTATGGCTTGATGCTCATTCCGCGGAACTCGGTCAAGGTCCTCTGACGCTGCCACACAACCGTAGACTCGAACGCGACCAGCATGAACAGCGTGAACAGCGAGTAGTACCAGAATTCGTCCAAGCACCAAAGACCGACACAGAAGATCTGGAAGACGAAGAACGGCGCGACAGCGTGTTCCTGGAAGAGCTCCGAGAAAGTGGGGATCGGGATATCGAACGTATTGTCGCCATAGTGGTGAAGAAGGTGGTTGATCTCCTTCTCACTCCGGAGGCCTTTGGACAGCTGGAACTGGGAAAGCGTTGGGCCAGCATCGATCGGGTAGACGAGAGGCGCGAAGGAGCCGGTTTCGGGGTTGTAGATGTAGCGCCGTTTCTGGAAGAGAAAAGAGATTTCGTCTCTGCCACCGGACTAGAGAACGCAGCGCATCAGCACAAACGGAAGAAAGAGAGATGCGATGCGGGGATAACGAACCTTATCGTGAACCAGACTGCAGATGTCGGGAGCGCCCGAGTTGGCCACGGGAATGACCTTGATCTGTTTCGCGTCCTCCACCCTTGTAGCCTACAGCCCGTATCAGCATATTGGACGATCCTCCGCGTCGCAGGGTGCGGTCGGTAGTTCCGTACCTTGGTGCCCGTCGCCATCGCTCTCCAGCCAATGCTCCAGTGACAGCCCAGCCATATGAGCGCCTGCACCGTCAATATCGTGCCGAAGTAGAGGACCGTCCATTCCTGGCTTTGGATGTGTTTATCGTAGGTCTCCTGGCGCAGGTAGAAACTGAAGAAGACTGGATATGCAGCAAGAAAAGGCCAGTTATACAGTCGCAGTAATGGCGGTAACGGGTTGAGGAGCGACGCCGAAGCGATCTGGGCGGAATCTACAAGCGCTGGCCTACAAAACGGGTTGCGTCAATGTGCGATCTCGCCATGATGCAGAGAGGGGAGGTGGTGGCGGACTGACATAGTTACTTGGCGGGTTGTGCGGAGAACACTTCGCCAGTCACTGAGGCGAGCGACAAGCTTTGGTGAAGTGCAATCCTCAGAGGCAGAGGGAAGTGGCGGAGACCGAAAGAAATGGTGGAACGGAAAGAAGAAATGCAATGGGAAAAGGGTTGGAGGAAGCAAGTCCTCTCTGCAGCAAAGAGGAACACGTTGTTAGAAGAAAGGAGACAACATCCAGGAAAAAAAAGAGCCGCATGCCGGTTCATGCATACGCACTCAGCTGGTACTTATCGGCACATTCCGCGCAGCATTGATATCACTCGAGCTAGTTACGGTGTGGAGCTTAGTTTCGATGATTTGTCATCGACACGTGAGGTGACAGGGGAAGCGGCTTGTCGAGCAGGGGTGGGGGCGAGCGGGACTGTTTGCTTTCTTTCGTTCGGAGACCTTCTCTCCCTCTAGTTGAACATTTTTACGGTCACTCTAAGAAACCCATCATACATTTCTCTCCTCTGCATCACCGCCCACTGCTTTGGTCCGTCTACAGCGTGAACTCTTCCAAACTCCTCGTACCCAACCTAAATACGACGTCCTCCGGAGCACGAGCTAGTGTTTGTGTTTTCAACGGGCATCCTCTTTTATGACGCATTATCAAATCAGGATGTAAGCTAGACTCGATGCGGATTCACCTTGATATGGCTTGGTCAAAACCTACAGTCACTCGAGAAGGTTGAAGAACCCTGTAACTACCTTCAATAAAACCCACATACACCCTATGAGAGCTCCGGGAGCGCAGGGAGCGGGAAGAGGAGAGGAGGGCGGTGGCGGAGGAGCTGGGTGCCGTGGGGAAATGAGCGCCGGGGAGGAACTACCGCTGTTCTTTCTTTTGTTCGGACTCTTTCTTTTCCTCTGTGATTTCCTTGGTGCGCATCATGTCTTCTTGGGACAGGCCTGGCGGAAGGCAGAGGGGAGCTTGCAACTTGCCGCCTTGTGCGGATAAAAAGTGCGCCGCCATAGCCTGAATAGGCTACATGCGAGTATTATTAAACAAAAAAAAACCCCACATATTCCCTTGAGCATTATTTTCCTTGGTAGGCAGAGGCGCTGTGTCTGACTGGCGGGAGGCAGTGTAGTGTGCTCCATAGGCCAGCCCATCCTTCCTAAGCTGGACAGGACTGGATACCTAAATCACAAACCGGACAGACTGCTAAGGCATCACCGGTGATGATATCTCCTGGCTCCCAACAACTTTGATATCTCAATGACCATGGCACCGGTTCAGACGGGCGTTCAACTGGAGCTGCATGTATATGTCCGCGACGATGCTATTAGCGGCCGAAACGACAAGGTGGAGTGTGTCCTACGGAAGCCCGTTTGTAGTGAATGTAAGTTTTACATAGGAGCCAGCGATTTTGGGAAAATAAGAGCGAATTACCTCGTGAACTATGACTTAACTAAATCCCCCTAGCACGATGTATTGAGCATGTCTTCAATCACCTTGATGTACTCCCGCAAAGCCTCAATTAAGCCATCTTTGCCATCTCTTGAGACATTCCAGGGCCTCGATGACATCGCCACCCATCCGACATCTCCGGCCCGCCGAGGTGACCTTCCCGACACTGAATGTCCATTCCGGCTCTGGAACGCGGGCCGTCCTCTTCAACCCAGGTGGGACGGTACTTTTCAAGGTTCTAGGGATTACTCCACCAACTAGCCATCATTGCCGAAATCGTGAGGTAGGTAGTCCAGCATCTCATATCAAACTAGTATTGTAGTTTGTCACGTGACGCGGTGATCTGGCTGGGACCGCAGGCTACGCCGTCCAACAACCAGGTCGGAGGACTGACCACCCCGAACGGGACAGATTACTTTTCGGCAGTCCATCTAGAGCTCAAACGGGTCTGCTTATATCCCGTCTAGACTTTCTGGACTGCACACCAGACAGATAACACAGGGAGACACCACCCTAGCCGATCAGGTCGGGCAGGAAGGAATTCCTAAGGTTGATCGACAAAAGATATATTTCCCGCTCCTCCACCATCTTTTCAAAATTCAAATTCTGGTGACTACTCCGCCATCAGCCTTCAGCGCCATCGAGCGGCAGGTATGTACACATTCTTCCTCCTCTTGCGGAACCCAGAAGTGAAACAACTCGGACCATCCACCACCGGCAGGATGTATGTCCTCGAATATCATGCAGCGGTGAGGATCAGGAGCATCGCCGATCGCTATCATTTTGGCTTCTGCTTGTTCATGGCGAAACGCATAGAACGACAAGTATTCTTTCCACCCGGGTTGGTTCCATGACTTGTCGAGTAGAACCATTGTTCTGTGGGGCCCGTGTGCTTCGGCTGCCGACACGCGTATGCTGGGGCGAGAGATGTCAGGGTGCGAGTATGCTTTGAACGATGTCTTCGGCAACCACGCGCCGTGTATCATTGGCTGTAGCGAGAACATGCATCGATGGGGATCTGTCCGTTCCCCCACATACACGGTTATGGTGCGCCTCTTCTTCAGGAATGTCAGAACATGACCGGAGGTAGGGGGTAGGGACTGTAGATGCGCAGGGAAAACAGGTTTACCGGAAGAAATCTGGAAGTGAATTCGGAGGGCGTTGTATGGGATAAGTCAATGGCCCAGTGCTGTTGGACCGCCGCTACGCGCACCTAATGAAATTGTCAGTTTCAATGTAACACTATGAAGCAGGTAGCTTTTCTCCCTTGCGGGTGCCGTTGGGGGGGGGGGGGGGGGGGTTGGGGTTGCCGTTTTTTT
>Ga0307516_10004509_pt1 | contig 17131 bp, 15 predicted proteins | sample 19_EM_MG_FD_203310 | JGI IMG/M metagenome (GOLD analysis project Ga0307516, IMG submission 203310) | Populus trichocarpa ectomycorrhiza microbial communities from riparian zone in the Pacific Northwest, United States - 19_EM | ecosystem: Host-associated > Plants > Roots > Unclassified | place...
AAGCTAGAATAGTATATATAGAGTAGCAGAGAAGCATGTAACTCTAGTTGTATTCTCTTGGAATCCCCACCTAACCAGTGTGTGACTCTAATGTCAATACTATCTCATTCCACTCCTTTATTGTTTGTTTCCATGTGTGAGCCCACAATGCTAGTGCTCTGGTCACTGTTGAGTGTGCCATTGAGCTTGCTGGTTTTGGTGTTGCTCTAACACTCCTTTCTGACATGGAGTGATCATCTATGTCAGCCTGTTATATTCTTTCAATGATTTATCAGCCTTGTGACAATTGCATAGATTCATCACTCTAGTAATCTATGACCATAAGTAACTCTCTGATTGGTATGGTTATACTTCCTCCTTCTGGCATTGAATGATCACTCATATCAGCCTGTTACTTCTGGTGCATACTCTCAATGCTACCGTGCTTGACACTTGCTTATAAGTCTCATCATTCTGTCTAGCACTTATCTGGATCTGTCAGCACATTATTTTCTGGTCATCACCTGGTACCACAGGTCATTAGCTGATCATCAAACCCTGCTATTGGCCAAATCCTCATTCTGGTTCCTCTTGCAGATTCTGCCACCCATAGCAGGCAATATCTGACAGTATATTGTGTATGCAGAATGCTATTTCAGATTGGTAAATTTTATTTATTATAAAGCCTTATCTAACCTTTTACTTGCTGACCCTTTTTGCACCAAGAACCTGATGTCATTGGCGGTGTAGACCAAGACTCGTTCGGTGTGGTTCAGCCTTGTTCGGCGGGGCTCGGAGTGGTTCGGCCTGTTCGGACTGATCCGGCGGGGTTCGGAATGTCCAATGGGCCGAACGTCCTCCACCTCTTGGAGCGTTTGAAGGAATTAAGGTTGTCGGTAGAGTCTCGGAAAAATATAATCAATCAATTATGACTAAGCATTATCGCCTGGATAAGATAAAGCAATGTGTCACGATTCTGCCCAAACGCTCCAGTGGGGATGGGAAGGAGACTGATATATCACGCGCGTCGCCGGGGTGACTCAAGTTCTTTGTACACCTCGTCCCCATGCCACTCTCGCACGGGTCGTCCAGTCAAACCATCTATCTTTCTTTTCTTGCCTGATGCTCATTCCATCTGCATGTCGAATTCCTCGTGGGGTTCGAATGCGACTTTAACGTGCTCAAGTCTACACAGCCATCGAATTACTATTGCCGCGTGCACAATACCGATAGGATCCGCGATTCGCGAGTCCTCAGAGAGAAAGTTGCCAAGAATCTGGTATAGAACTCCAAGTATATCATGCCGAATCGGCCCAGGGACAAGTGAGCGTCACTACTATCGATGATTGAGACTCTGACGACCGGAAGCTAGTACGAGATGGTCACCGTTACCTCCGCTGGTACCAGCCGATGCCCTCGTTCACACCAAGGAGATCATAGACCACCGCTGCCAAATACGGACTACTTACACGCCACCTTTGTTCCGAAAGTTTTCAAAAACCAAAGTGGCAACATATCTCTGTTCATTCAAAGGAGACCCAAGGAGGCCGAGGACCTCTCGCGTCTCGAAGTATCGTTCCTGTCTTCCGTGTTGACAAACCTCCCCACCCTCGCAGCACTCATTCTTCCGATTCCAGCCTCTTGTGAACGCGTCATCGACAGCGATAGTTCATGCGGGACCTACGTTCACTGGAGAACAGCGAGGCACCCATCCGTCTCATAAATGCCGCCTCCCTGCCTCGCCGAACTTTGAGATCCACTTTCTGGACGGCACAGCGAACCCTTACCTGGTAGCCTTGGAGCGGGGTTTGCGGGGATACACGACAAGGCTCCGCTGGACGTGCGCGATTGTTCGGGGAAGATTACGGCTGCGAAGATGGCGGCGCAGAGACGAGTGCTTGGATCATGAAGAGGATTTGACAGGGGAGGAATCGCGACTCGGACTCTACCTGCGTGAAAATTCCCTTCTCAGTTTTCGGGCCTGAGTTGATGGAGACGTCCTTGGTAGTAAACCCAGTGTGTTGTTTCAATGGAAAGTCATTGGTCTTTTGGCTGACTTTTTCTGCGAAGACCCTTGCGGATGCCTTGGAGATGGATGGGCTCGAAGAGAGGGAGTTACAGACATGTTTATCTTCAACACCTTCCTTCCACGCTCTGTATCCTCAGTCCATTTGTTCTCGTCTATCGTTGTAAATCGGAAACAGAGTAGAGACGAAGGGACCCTAGGTCAACCTTCGATGACGTTCTTGTATCATCCATGATACTACTTTACTTTATTTCAAATTGTGCAGCTTCGAGCGTCCATATAGTGGTTGGCATCCTTAAGGCTTCTCGGGGATTCTAGATCTCCGGGGTTATGATGTTGACTTTCAGAGATGGACATTGGAAGGAATGTCAATACAAGCAAGATATCCGGAAAAATCAATGAGAGGTGTTGGGTATGACATGAGCAAGAGGAGAGTGCATGAGACCTGCATAGACCTAAACGAGTAAGTACCTGAGACAAGAGAGGACCCAAGGAAAAAGAAAAAATGCAAAAACATGTAAAAAGAGGTGGTCAACTTGATTCACAGATCCGAACCAACAGCATCAACGACATACAACACCTGCTGGGGTCGCACAAACAACCCCCTCGACTCCAACCCTGACGCATCCGACACCGCAGGACTGGCGCTCCTGAATCTTTTTGACGCATTATCAACACTGAGCTGCTCCCCTTCCCGTTTCAAGAATCCATTTCCCCGTCCAAACGTCCCTAAACCCGAACCCGTCGACCCCCCTATCCAATCTAACCGCTGCCTCCTTGTCGCCCGCGAATCGTCGCCATAGTCCGACTCGCTCTCCGTCCCGCCACCCCGGATCTCAAAATAGCGGATCCCTCCCCAGGTGCCGTCATGCCATTGTCGTTCTCCGTCTTCGCGATCCAGACTGAAGCCGCTATTGTTGCCGCTACTGCTGCCCCAGTTGTCGCTGATGGGAACTTCGATGCCAACCCAGGGCCCGTCTTCTCCTTCGACTTCGCCAATGTATCGCGCATAGGCTTTGAAACGTTTGCGTTTCGATGAGATGATGCAGGGAATGCCAATTTCCAAGGTGGCCCCGCGAGGAACAGCGTCAAGCATGGGCAGGTGAGGGAGTTCTTTGCTGGTGTTGGATGGTGGCTGGACAGGATCGTTCGAGGTGGTCTTGGAGTTGGAGCTACCGGTTATGCTACTCTTTCGTTTGGTGATGGTATCAGTTGAGCCTCTGCCTTTCAGAGTCGCGTTGCTCGAGGTGGAGGTGTTGCTCCCGGTTTTCTTGTGTTCCCAAGTGTTGGTCTTCGCTTGGATTGAAGTGCCCGCTTTAGGTGCTGGAGGGGACACGTCGACATTCATCTCCAATGTGGAAGACGCTTCTTCTTCGACTTCCTCCTCCTTGACAGCTGTCTCTACTGCGGGTATCTTACGCACAGGGACCTTTTCCTCCCCCCTGGGCTTCCCCGTCACCTCCCCTCTCCCTTTCCCAGTAGAGCCAGACGATGACACGACTCTCTTCGTCCCACTTCCAACCAGGGCCACCTTCCCTGAAGAGATAGACCGGATAGAAGTTGTCGATAGCCGTGGCTTCACCCCGACAGCCTTGCCTGTGTCCAAAGGAGGAACAGGCGGTCGCCGCTTTGTCGACGTAGCTGTCCCACCCTTATTGGTGTGGACACTGATGTTGCTTTTGGCAGACCCTGCCGACGTCTTCCGCACTCGTGGGGCACTAGCGTTGAGGTTTGCCCCACTGCTTCCACGTGTACTAAGCGTGGATCCTGTAGATGTCCGTCTCGACCGGCTTTCTCCACCCGAAACGGAGGTGGTGGGGGAGTTGGCAGTGTGGAAGGTACCGGTGCCGTCGTCGCTCGTAGTGGTGGAAGTAGTGGAGAGCATGGACAAAGTGGATGTCCCTTTGATCCCAGCACCAGTGGCGGTGCTTGGTCTGCCACCTGCACGACCTCCGGCAGAAGATCCTGCGCTGCTCCTGCGGATGGTGGAAACAGAGGCGTGCGACCGGACGGAGGAGACGGAGGCGGCGGAGCGGATGGAGGCGTTCGACGGACTGGGGCGAAGGGTTGCAGCAGCAGCGCGACGCGTGGCGGTGCTGGTGGGTGTGACTTTGCGGATGACAATTTTTTTGGGCTGGCCTGCAGACGTCGTGGTCGTGGTTGTTGGGGTAGATGTTCCCGAGGGGTGGGTTGCCGTGCGCGTGATAGAGTGAAGGCTCTCTGTATCATCTGGGGCGTCGCTGTAGGTTGTGTCTCCTTCCTCGGTTTGAGGAGGGTCCGTGTACTCTGACAAGCTGTCGTCATCGTAACCTGCGTGCAGACGATGAAGAGATTCCATAACGGAAGGCTGAGGTGTGGGGGATGTTGAGCGGAAAGGTGACGGCAAGTCGGTGGGTAAGAGAGCGGGGGTAAGCTTGGAGTCGGGACGTGAGTTTTCCTTGCTGAGACGATAGCTGTAACTGCTGGCGTCGTCATCCCGTTCTGGACTCGGGCTTGATTGCTCACGTTCCTCATCTTGAACCTCCGTTCTTGAGTGAACTTGAGACTTCCGAGGAGCAGACGATGCCGTGCTTCGCGCGATGGATTTGTACGAACTAGCACTTGAGGACGGGATTGGGGAGGAAGGCGAGGTCAGCCGTGCACTTGCTCGTGTGGTGCTGTTGGTGGGAGACACAAGATTGCGGTTGAGAACGCTGACGCGCATGGAAGAATGCATGCTGATGGTGTCATTGGTGCTCTCTGTTTCTCTGGCACGGTGGAGGGTGCTTGGTCGAGGTGGCTTGAGATGGTGGTTTGCATTTGCAGTCGGACGGACGAGGTCTTCGAGGGGAACTTCGATGTCTGAAATGAAGTTGGAGGTCACCAGAGTTAGGTTGACGTAGAAAAACCCACTGTCGCTGATTTCTTTTAGAGCCCAACCATCAAGCTCGTTGAAAGCCCCTTCTTGGCGGATGTTGAGCCACCGTTTTTCGATCCACTTGAGAAGGTCCATGCGTGCTTGTTCGACATGAACACGGATGTGAGAGGTGGGGGACAGCATGGGTGCATTTACTTCGGTTGGATGAGGGCGGAGGAGGATTGACGAGACAAGAGTCTAGGACTACGTCATTTTTTCAAGTCAGGAAAGGAGACGGAGACAGACCTGATATACTGCAGGAGCGTTACGTTCAGTAAGGCCACGAGAGACCGAGGTCATGATCCATTGTACACGCTCCCCGTCTTCAAAAGCGACCGCATCACGTTCCATGATCTCATTCCAATCCCTCGATGAGAAGCAGGTTTCACTCTGATTGCAAACGAGTTCATCAATTGTTTTGCGTGCTGTGAGGACCATTTCCTTGACCTCGGCTGCCCAAGCGTCGATTACAGCTGCGAGACGGCCCAGGGCATGCTCGGCGGCGAAGAGGAGTGGGAAGGCGTTCGGAGGGGTGGTACGTTTGGCCAAGCCACGAACGATGCCATCGAGGAGGCGTACGTGGAGTGAAGCAAATTCTGAAGTGCACCAGCCCTCTCCAAAAAGGCCGACAAGGGCGCGACGTGCCCCGCGTTCGAGGATGGGGTTTTTGACGTCGTCTGCGATGGAGAACTCAAGAACGCGGGGAATGCGCCTAGCGCATTGACGGCACCGGCAACCGGCGGTACCCCATGCACCTGCAGTGAGGCGCTCGTACTCAGGGAAGGGGAGAAAGGCGTGGAAAAGACCATGCAGCATCTCCTGGACAATGCGAGCCTGGATCTCGTCGTGGAGGGAGGGGATAGAAAGATAGAGTGCGGAACGGAGTATTTGAAAGGCGGTGGTGAGGTCGTAAGAGCGGTGAGAAAAGACGAGTGTGCCGGTGTAGATGAAACCGAGGGTGAAGTGGAGACTGGCTGGGGTGAAGGGCGGTGAGGGTAGAGTGAGAGTCGGCGGTTCGGCAGGGTCAGCGGAGGCGGGAGGGGTCGGCCACGCTAGAAGGGCGTTTTGGAAGTAGGGCGAGCGCGAGACGAGGATGAAGCGGTGGGACGAGAATATCGCGATCGTGTTCTCGTGTGACGTCGAGAAATTTCCTGTAAGTGCAATCCGGACGTCCGAGTATAGCCGCGAGCGCCACATGAACACGAGGTCCTTCCGCAGCTTGTCGACTCGCAGCTCCTCTGCGTCGGTGTCGGGCTGCGGAGTGTCGAAGAGAAACTCGAAGGCTTCTCCAAAACCCTGCCCGGTGTAGAGGTACTCCAGCTCGTCGGAGAAGAGGGCAGGCGTGATGGACGTGCTGAGTCGCAGGAGGCTCGCAGTGCCTGGGCCTACAAGTGTCGTGGATGGTGCGGGGGACGTGGAGGACGGAAGCGGAGAATAGGCGGGAGGGTTCGCCTGTGGAATGTCCAATGAGAGCGCAGAGGTCGTGGGGCACGTCCCCGTGGGTGAGGATGAGTATGGCGTGTACCGGACGGAGAAGTAACGGGATTGAAAGCTGGGTGGTGCACGGGCGTACACAATCGCTGGCCGACAACCTCAGCTCGTCCCTCCCCTTCAAGACACGACGAACAGACCTTTATGACCCCACACCTCCTCCCCGTCCCCCTCCTCATCCCCCACCTCCCAAACCACATCAGGAAATCGATCTTTTGCATGATGGAACAGTTCCTCCAGATTGGCTCGCCAGACCGTCGTCGACTGTTTCGTCGCTTCTTGCAATCCTGGGCTCGAAATGGAGGTCGTAGTGGTCGTGCCCATTTTGCGTGGGCTCTGGATCGACGACGAGTCGACGACAGCAGTGAGGAGTCGCCGTTTCGAAACACACGAGGCGCTTAGTCAGTACGCCAACATATTTATTACCTTGCTTGTCAAGGGTAGTTCCGTGGAGCATAATTCACTATGATCGGACCGAGACCGTCCACAACACCAAACAGTCGAACGCGTGGCCTACTACTCACATTGCAGGCACAGCATGGTGTAACCCCAGGAAACACCAAAAAAAATATTGGTTTTGTTTTTCTTTACCAGTGTTTCTATAGAACATAATAAAAGTATATCTTTTGATATACTAGAAGATACAGTCATCCACTGGTCACTGTGACACCACCCCTGAGTGTGACACTTCCACCTTTGAATGCGGATTGTGAAGAACCACTGGAGCGTTCAGCACAAGGGAGGACTCATTCAGAGCGTGGAAAACCCAGTAAGCTTATAGTATAGTCCTTTTGAATTATTTTGAGCTGTATCATAAATAAATAAAGAACTTATCCTGTGATAATATGCAAATTTTGCCATCTTCGAAAAATGTCTGTATCATATCAGATGTAAATGTTCAGGAGTGAAGCCCATGTTTCTCCAATATGTTCCTATATATTATAGGAACATTTTGAAATGCATAATACCTGGTATTGAAGTATTCTGTATATGCGGAATGGGTACATAAAGTGCTTACTAGTAGGAAAAATGTAATAAGTGCATAATGATGAACGGTGCACCATCCAAAGACATCTGGCACTCTGAGAAATTTTATTTTCACTCTCCATGAAGTGTCTGGTGCCATGGATGGTTGTAGAAGATCTCAGATAGTGTTGAAGAATACTAACCTTGATGCTGGTGCACACATGTGTAACAGCCCTGTTGTTACAACTTTTCTTTACTCTGAATTATTATGACATCTCTTTTACTCATCGCTCCGACCCAATCGCTCTTGACTCACTATATATGACATACTTACTGTGCTCTCAGTCAGCTCGACTGCAGACTTTCTCCTTATAGACTATTTCTCTCATGATTACTCATCCTGACTCATTTCCTATGACATCTTATCTCAGATTGACTTGGTCTGTGCACCAGACCCATTAGTATATAAACTCCTTGTACAAACTATATTCTTTAGCTTTGACCTAGAGAATAGTAAAGCTGTTACACTGTACATGGCAGGGAACAGGTTTTTATACACAACAAGTGGTGAAATTGATATATAAGGTTTATCACAAGATAAGTCCAAATCAAATCGGTTTATAGGGTATTGGCCATCAGGCATGTTTGAGAAGACTTGTTCGATTCATTTCAATAAGTTTTCCATATGTCAAGAGGGCAACTGGCCCTTGTGGAGTGGAGCGCCAAGAATGTGTCATTTCGAGTGAGGCATCAAGGTTTGATCAGGCCATTCAGGTTCCTGGTTTCCATGAATCAAGGGTTTGAAGCATCAGGGACTGGTTCCAGGCTCTCAGTAACCATCAATGATCCTATTTCCAGAGTTTGCTCTATTTCTGGTAATTCACATGGATCAGCATCACGGCATCAGTGATTGTGTGACATATTCTGTGATGCATAGGTTTTTGGATGCTCATTCGAGATAGCAAATCCCCTGAGCCTTCGTTAAGTCCACAGATAATCAGGGTATTTCTGGATAAGGTGAATAGGGTGATAGGTCATACAATAGTATCATCAATATTGGTCCCCTCACTGGTCTTATCCAATAAGGAATAAAAGGTTGTGTCAAGTCTATAGTTAAGCCCTCAAAGAGACTGTTCCCATGATCATGACCAAAGGTGGCCCAGTGTGTTAAGGCGAGCTGAGAGAGTCTCTTCTATCGATCAATCAATCAGTATCTCCACATGTCGATATGAGTTGTAACTGAAGTCTGTATACCATGCGGATATGGACGGCAACTGGTATTCATTGTGTCCTCGATATGAGCGATCACAAGGGTTTTGGTGAAGCTGAGCCTTAGTCTCAAGACAGAGACTTGAGGTTGGAGAGTGAAGTCAGAGAGGAGACTAGGTGTATAAGCCTAGGTCAAGCTTAAAGAATACAGCTGTATAACTACAGTTTATATAGGTATCAATGAGTCATAAGTAATGAGTGAGCGGGAGTCGTATAGTCCAATAGGAAAAGGCATGGGTCAGATGGTACAATTGGATGAGTAATAATAAGATTTGGCTGACTGAGTATCAACTGCGGAGGGCTGCGCATGACTGCGGAATGCTATGCATGACTGTTTAGATATGAGTCAAGAGGAAAATCGTAACATCACCCCTCTCCTATGGCTCAAGATCACCGAGCTTGACAATGATCAAGTGTTGAAGTTGTATTTGGCCTCATCTTGGTAAAATCCTTCAGCAGCATCATCATTGTAGTTGTATTCAGGGAGGGTGATGCCGTAACGGTTTGGGTGTGAACGTCCAGATGGTGTCAGCCCTTTGCGGCGTTTTGTGCAAAGGTTGCCATAATGGCCAGGGGCTCTGGCTCTGCAAGCGAAACAAGGGGGTACGGTACAAGTGGGGTGGTAGTGACTGGTGCATTTGCAGAGGGAGCATCTGTTTCTGGTTCCACCAGCGAGTTTTTGGAAGTATGGTTTTTTGACTGCTGGCGATGGACAAGCTGAGGAAGGGTTTTCATCAGGACTCATGCAGAGGTTTATGGTGATGGGGGGGGGGGGGGGGGTTTGGATTCAGACACCTTAGCAGATGAAGGCAGTGAGGGTGTCGAAGGTGTCTCGAGTTTTGAGAGGAGGAGCATGTCGACATCTCTGTTGACGAGGATGCTCGCGATGTCGACGATAGAATCTTCAAGTTTTTTTATGGTCTTGATTAAGGCGACTCGAGACCTGGCACATCTGATGGCTGTTCAGAGGAGATTCAGGTCGGTGGGGGTTACATTCTGGTCGAGGGTGAGATCGATGTGATTTGGATGGGGTTCGAGGATGTAGTCGCACAGCTTGGCAGTGCGGTTCGTATGATCAAAATGGTTATGGGCCTCTTCGGAATCGAGGATTTGGTAATGCGAAGAAGAAGTGGCAGTGGGGGAAGACATGAGGATGATCAAGAGTGTCGAGGAACTAGAGGTTATGAGCGAGGTTGTACTCTTTTAGGATTTCTGGGGCTCCTTTTAAGTCGTTTGATGACTGCCATGAGTTTTCGGAAGAGGGATAGCCGGTCCATTTCACAAGGTATCGGTGACCTTTCCCTCATTTCCTATGTGCGATAATTGCTTCGACTTTATACTCTTCTTCTCCTTCAATAAGGTCAGGTGGAGACTGCGGAAAGTTGGGGCTGTGGGTCTCGGTCTCTTGATAGAGTGATATAAGAGAAGCACGGAAGACGGGGTGAATTCACCATTGGTCTGGGAGTTTTAGACAGTAGGTGACAGGTCCTATGACTTCTGTTATCTTGAAGGGCCCTTCTCTCTTTGGAGCAAGTTTTTGGGATTCATATCCTATCTTCAGGTTCCTTCCATCAAGCCATACCTTCTGGCCTTTCTTAAAGGGTGTAAATCCTCGTGTAGACTGTTCTGCCATCCGTTGTCTGGCAAGTTTGTGTGCTGCAGAAGCCTCATTTCTGGCTTCTTTGAGGGTCTTTAGTCTTTGTTCTGCTGTGGGTGTGTTGGTGTTCTCAAATGCCAAGGGGATATCCTTTGGTTTGTACCCCATCATGAGGTAGAATGGTGATTGTTTTGTTACCGAATACCTTCTGGTTGTGGCTGAATTTCATGAGGGGGTTTCAATTATTTCCACATTTTGGGGTTGTTCATGCAGAAGATCCAGAAATAGATCTCGAGTTCCTGGTTCACACGTTCTGTTTCTCCATCAGTTTGGAGGTGATATGCCGTGCTTTGGAGTGTTTTAACTCCAAGAAGTCGCATCATCTCTTTGAAGACGTGAGAGTTGAATTGGGGTCCTCTGTCTGATAGGAAAGAGTCAGGGAGGCCAAATTGTCGGTAAACATGGTCGATGTAGTTCTGGGCTGTCTGTGTTGCATTGATCATTTTGTTGCAAGGGATAGAAATTACCCCCTTCGAAGATCCATGGTCGACTACGACCATGAGGGAATCAAAGCCGTCGCATTCGGGGAGGTCAGTGATGAAGTCACAAGTGACTTGTGAAAAGGGTAAGGCATTTGTTTGTGCCTTGATTGGGAAAAGGCTGGAGGCTGAGGGGTGTGTGTTGACTTTCATTTGCTGGCATATAGCACAGCCTGCAATGTAGTTCTTGACAAATACAGTCATTCTTGGCCACCAATAGTTTCGACGGATTAGTTTGAGTGTTTTCAGGTGTCCGGGGTGTCCTCCGGGAAGGGAGTCATGGTAGTGAGCAGTGATGTTTTGTCTGAGGTCTTCATCAGCAGGTATAAAGCATCTGTCTTTAAAAAAGAGTAGGCCATCTTCAAGACGCCAGTCTTCTAGTTTCGAAGTAATAGGGAACGGTCCGTTCTTCTTCAGTGCTTCTAATGCGGATGCGATAAGGGTGTCTTTTACAGTAGCTTCGAATATAGAGTAATAGAGGTCAGTGTCAACAATTCTGATGAAAAGGGAGTCGGGAAGGAGGATGATGTCATCATTGTCATTGTCATCTACAATGTGATCGGAATGGCAGGAGAGGACATCGGATTGAATCATTTTAGAGCTGGGGGTGTGCAGGAGTTTTAAGTCAAATTCTGACAAGTAAAGACTCCATCGGGCTTGTTGTCGGTTCAATTTCTGGGCAGTCTGGAAATAAGTGAGATTTTTGTGGTCTGACAGGATGACTGTGGGGGAGGGTGTTCCGTGGAGGTAGTGGTGCCATGTTTCTAAGCCTCGTATGATGCTTAGCAGTTCTTGGTCATATATCTCGTAGTTTCTTTCAGCGGGTTTGAATGTGTGAGAGATGAATCCACAAGGATGCCAGTCTCCATTAATGTCCTGTTGTCATAAAACTCCTCCTGATGCCCATTTTGAGGCATCGGTTTCTAGGATAAACGGTTTCTTGTTATCTGGCATAAGGAGTACAGGGGCTTCTTGGAATTTCCTTTTCAGCATGTCAAACACGTCTTGGCATTCTGTGGTCCAGTTCCAAGCAGGTCCTTTTTTGTTAGGGCGGTCAATGGTAGAGAGACATTGGCGAACTTTCCAATGAATCTTCTGTAGAAGTTAGCAAATCCGAGGAATGATCGGACTTGTTTGATGGTAGTGGGGGCAGGCCAATCTGCTATTCCGGCTAACTTTGTGGGTTCCATGGCAATTTTGTTTTCCTTGATGATCAGACCTAAGTATTCTACTTTGGTGACATCAAAGACACATTTGTCGAGGTTCAGGAATAGGTTGTTGTCATGAAGCTTCTGTAAGACCCTTTTTGTGTATTCTTCCATTTTTGAGTGATCATCAGTAAAGATGAGGATGTCATCCATGTAGATCAAGAGCCATCCTTGATTGATTTCATCCTTGAAGATGTCATTCATCATGTTTTGGAAGGTGGATGGCGAGTTGCAAAGGCCGAAAAACATGACTGTGGGTTCAAAAAGTCCTTTATTTGTTTTGAAGGCTGCTTTCCATTCATCTTCTTCTTTGATCCTGATATTATTGTATCTCCATCTAAGGTCGAACTTTGTGTAGTATTTGGCATCTTTGAGCTTGTCAAGGAGGTCGCTAACTCGTGGGAGTGGGTATGCATTTTTGATTGTCCAATTGTTCAGTCTTTGGTAATCTTGGCATGGTCTGAGTTTCCCAGAGTCTTTCTTGAAAACAAAGAAAAAGGAGGATGCTTGTAAAGACTTGAATGGTCTTATATACCCTTTGTGAAGGTTTTCATTGATAAACTCGTCGAGTTTCTCTTGTTCTCCAGGTAACATGGGATAGATCTTGCAGTCCTTTGGAATGAAGTTTGGTTTCAGGTTGATGGCGTGGTCCCAGGGTTTCTTTACAGGAAAGCATTCAGAGGCTTTCTTTTCGAAGACTGTTTTGTATTCTTTGTATTCCTTGGGTAATTCAGTCTTTGTCTTCTTTGTCTCTGCATCATGGGCTAGTCCTTGTGATATAGACGTTTTGGCTCTAACCCAAACTCTTTCTTGTTCTTCTTCTTCAAGAGTGTCATCCTTTTCAAGGTAGCTTCTGATGTGTCGTAAGTTGGTTCTTTCTTCATCATCATTCTTGTAGATATTTCGAAGGATTTCGTCATTGTCAGAAAGAGGGGGGTTTGTTGGGAGGTGTTCATAGTTGTCAAAGATTTCTTCTGAGGTCAGTTTTGGGGAAGGAGTGAACATTCATGATAGTTCTATAGTTCTCCTCATAACTTTTCCAAACATGGTTACTGGTCGGATCGTTTTGATATTCATGGTTCCTTCTTGCCAGTCAATTTGGGAGTTGTGTTCTTTCAACCATGGTAGTCCCAGGATTCTTTCTTCTTTTCCGAGATTAGTGACGAGGAATCTAGTGGGGATGTTTCGTTTTCCAATTTTCAGGTTAAACCAAGTACAGTGTCTGATGACTCCTGATTTATTCTTGGTTCCATCGATGTTTAGTGGCATGATATTCTTGTCTAGGGGTGCAAGAGCTATCTTTTGTTCCAGAACAAATTTCTTATCAATGAAGGTTCCATCTGCTCCTGAATCGATCAGAGCATTTGTGTTAAATTGTATGTCGGCATTTCTTCCGTCTCCTTGTACTTCGAATGGAACAATAAATGATCTTTTATTCTCATTCGCTAGTAGTACAGGTAAAATGGAGATGGAATCAGGAGTGGGTGCTAACGTCGAGGTAGGCTGCTTCTTTAAAAACCCATGCTTTCAAGGTCATCAGCAAGTTTGTTTTTCTCATCATCGGGGAGTTCTTTATATATTGCCTTGATTCTGGCGTAGATGTTGGCGGCTTTGGTATAAGCAGAAGGAGGACGATTTGGAATGATAGAGGAGGAGGAGGCAACTGGGGGTATATTTGTGTTTCAGATTGGTCTAGACCCTGTGGGTCTAGTCTGGGCACATTCTCGGGACACATGTCTGGCTTGGTGGCATCTGAAACAGAGCCCTTGTTTCATGTGTCTGTCTTTTTTTTCAAGAGACATTCTGTATATGGTTCGGACATCTTCCATTGTGTTGGGATCGTGGTAGGTGGGTGGAGTGTACCGTGATTCATTTTGCGGAAGTCTGAGTCCCTTCTTCTTCATGTCTGTGTCTCCTCTGAGACGAGTGGAGATAGCATTAAACTTTCTCTATTGGTTGTCAAGGTTTGAGGCGGTGGTATACCAGCCTTCAAGGGTGGTCGGTGGGTTTTTCTTCTGAAGGATCTTGTCTCATAGAGATGTCGGGAGAGTGGTTAAGAACCACTCAATAGGGGTCTGTCTTTGTTTACTCTGCTTTGGAGTTGCCAATTCTTGAATTCTTCAATGAATTCATCGGCAGTCTTTCCTGTCATAGATGCTGTCTGCATCTTGGTGATTGCATCACCTTTTTTATCAGCGGGGGTAAAGGATCTTTTAAGAGTGTCCTTGAACTCTTCCCAGGTTCCAAATGTGGCATTTTCTGCAGTATGTTGTTTCCACCATGACTGTTTCCACATCTCTGCCACTCCATCCTTCATAAAGGAGAGTGCAAATATGATCTTCTTTCGGTCTGTGTCATAGACCCTGTCATTCATTATCTGGTACATTTCTACTTCCAACAGGAAGTTGTCGAGTTTCCTTTATTCTCCACTGAAGGGGATCGGGGTGTTCATCTTGATCTCTTTCAGGTTTTTGGTGGGGGTTGTCATTGTGGGGATAGGTGGTGTGGGAATGCGGAGGGCGATGGGTCGTTTGGAAGGAGTAGAGATCAGTCCAATGTTCTCTAGTCATTTGGCAAGTTCTTCTACTTCTTTCTCTGTAGATAGGAAGTCTTTTCGTTCTTCTCTTTCTGGGTAACTGAAAGAGTTGACGTTGTCAATAGAAGGGGAGTAGAGTCTCCTTTGTATCGTCCAGTAGAGCGTTCCAGGGTGTCGTTCGGGTTCTGCTAGACTTGGATGAGTCCAGCAATCGTTGGTAAAGCTTGACCTTTTGTTAAGGCGAGCTGAGAGAGCCTCTTCTATCGATCAATCAATCAGTATCTCCACACGTCGATATAAGTTGTAACTGGAGTCTGTATACCACGCACTGATATGGACCGCAACTGGTATTCATTGTGTCCTCGATATGAGCAATCACAAGGGTTTTGATGAAGCTGAGCCTTAGTTTCAAGACAGAGACTTGAGGTTGGAGAGCGAAGTCAGAGAGGAGACTAGGTGTATAAGCCTAGGTCAAGCTTAAAGAATACAGCTATATAACTACAGTTTATATAGGTATCAATGAGTCATAAGTAATGAGTAAGCGGGAGTCGTATAGTCCAATAGAAAAAGGCATGGGTCAGGTGGTACAAGTGAATAAGTAATAATAAGGTTTGACTGACTGAGTATCGACTGCAGAGGGCTGCGCATGACTGTTTAGATATGTGTCAAGAGGAAAATTGTAACACAGTGGTATTTAGACTCTCATAGGTAGCCATTAGTACCAGCAGTTCCAATAGAATAATGTTTATAATGAGTCCAACATTGCATTCTGTATTGACATAACCATGGGAAAAGCACAAATACAGGTGCAGCTGCTCAATGGTTGTATCAACACTGTTAAGGCAGTTGAGGTATGTGAGCTATCATCAAGCTGCAATAGCTTATAGGAACCTAGGGTTCTCCAGCTCTTCCCAGCCTTGAATCTTCTACACCTCAAGAAATGCATTGCACAATCTGATTCCAAATGTTTCATTCACAGGCTGAGGCTATCATGCACCACATCAAATTTTTTAAAATGTTCAGGAAACACTTATTGAAGATATATAGGAAGACAAAGTCACTGCCGTGCAACGCATGGAGATGGGATCGATTCATTAGAAGGTTGGCAGTGAGATCAAAGTAAGTTATAATTGTTCTGGCTCATGGTCTTGGATATATGCTCAGGGTCCCTCAAAAATGAATTTTACTGGTTATAACCAGTTAAAATGGGTTTTTGAGTGTAACCAGTTACTAGCAGTTATGGTTACAGTCAGCCAAATTTGGCAGGTCCAGTGACTGGTCACGGTCAAGGTCACTCAAAAATAGCCAAAAAGACCAGACCAGACCAGACCTTGAAATGCTAGCTGACTGTTTCAGTGCTGACAAATGTCAATTCAGGTCAAACTTTTGGGGTTTAGGGTCAGTCTCAACTATGACCATGACTCTGACCTCCTAACCAGTCACCATGGGTTACAGTCACAGTTCTCTTGTGGATGAGAAACTTGATGACCAATTATGGTTCGACTTTCCTGAAATAGGGCAAAAAGTTGAACCAAGTCAAACCCACATCCCAACCCCCTCTCCTTACATGTTCTCTCTCTCTCCATTAATTAAATAAATATATATATATATTAGTGTATTATTTTTAAATAAGTGTCTAATAAATTTATTGTTGTATGTTATATGACTTATAAAGTGAAATTGATCCATTTTATTGATGTATGATTGTATGGAATAGATACGAATCTATGAGTATTCTACTAGAATCCACCACCATTCCACTGGATTCTATTGGAATGTCTGGATGTTGCAGACACTTTCTAGATACCTGGAGGGTCATGTTTTGTACATATTAGGTAGTGTGACATCATGTCATAGATCTTCTTTGACTCACACCTGTACTACTTTTGCTATCAAATATACTTGGTCAAGCTCTGTGGTGCTCTGTAAGCCTGAGAGGAGTTGTGACAGATTCTCTGTTATATTTATTTGAACTATCCAGGAGCAATCCCTCAATCCTCAAGCACTCAAGCCTTAATTGGAGTTTGAGGACAGCTGCACCAGCTGTTCTTCTCAAGATTGTTTCAAAAACCTCAAGCTATACTATTCCAAGGACTACTCTATGCCTTCTAGGCTATGAGATATACCAGAGGTGACAAGAACTGAGGTTCTTGCCATGAAATCAAGTCATAACATGGCATGTGATGTGACACATCGAGACCTCTACCCTGTTCCTGAACAGTCCTTCAACTGTTTGAGAGGCTCTATATCTATTCTATATAAGCATGAGCCAACAAACACAGCTGTTTATGAGCTCCAGGATATCCCAAGGACTGTTACAACTTTTCCTTACTCTGAACTATTACGACATCTCTTTTACTCATTGCTCTGATCCGATCGCTCTCGACTCATCATATATGACATACTTACTACACTCTCAGTCAGCCTGACTGCGGACTTTCCTCTTATAGACTATTTCTCTTATGATTACTCATACTGACTCATTTCCTATGACATCTTATCTCAGATTGACTTGGTCTGTGCGCCAGACCCATTAGTATATAAACTCCTTGTACAAACTATATTCTTTAGCTTTGACCTAGGCTAATAACCTATTCCTTGCCCATTGATCCACTCTCAAACTA
>Ga0307516_10004510_pt1 | contig 17130 bp, 8 predicted proteins | sample 19_EM_MG_FD_203310 | JGI IMG/M metagenome (GOLD analysis project Ga0307516, IMG submission 203310) | Populus trichocarpa ectomycorrhiza microbial communities from riparian zone in the Pacific Northwest, United States - 19_EM | ecosystem: Host-associated > Plants > Roots > Unclassified | place...
TAACATTCTAACTATCATTCTAATTCATCTTACCATATTTATTTAGCATGTGTAGTTTGCTTGACTGAGAGGACCACCATATCAATTGATTTTTTAACATGATCATAAGAGTAGCTAGAGAGACTTGATCTGAATTGATGCAAATTATATAAACTGAGTAGAATCGTTCTGAAGGTAACAACCATCTTCGGTTCCAGGCCAAAAACCCACTTATTTCCATGTATAATGCACAACCCTACAAATTTCACCGAGCTGCAACGGCTTAGTGGCAACAGAGATCCCCTCTCAATAAGCCACCTCATTTTCATTTTACATTTTCAGTACTCCTTTTTGGTTATTTTCCCAACATAGGCTCTGAAACTTGTTTCCCATGCAAAGCCCTTACTCACCATCTCGCCCTTCAACGTGTCGCCATACCGCACTTCCGTCTCCTCTTTAAAACAACACCACCACCCCATCTATCCTCCTTACCTCCTGTCCTTCTCTCTCTGTGTGGTCTCGTTATCCCATATCTTCATTTTCCTCGAAGTTGTGTTATCATCACCAATGGCTGATCGTATGCAGCCGCACCAAGTGCAAGTGCATGGCTTGAAGGGTCACCAACAGCAAGGGCCATCAGCCTCTAAAGCCCTGGCTGTGCTCACTATGCTACCTTTAGGTGGTGGGCTTCTTGCACTTGCAGGTATAACCCTAGTTGGCACCCTGATCGGTCTAGCTGTAACCACCCCTCTTTTTATCCTGTTCAGCCCCGTTCTGGTCCCAGCTGCCCTTGTAATAGGGTTAGCTGTGACCTCATTTTTGGCATCTGGGGCTTTCGGACTGACAGGGTCCTGGTCGCTCTCCTGGGTTGGTAGGTACATCCAGGAGGCTACCCAGACCATGCCGGAGAGTCTTGACCAGGCAAAGAGGCGCATGCAAGACATGGCAGGTTATGTGGGACAGAAGACCAAGGAAGTGGGCCAAGAAATCCAGAGGAAGGCACATGACGGGAAATGAAATGAAATGAAATCAAGTGAAGAATAATGTTTGGTTTCTAGGGTTATGTATGCGAGGGCTGGTTTTCTAGAGCTACTTTTGTTGTATGTAGTTGTAAGGAATCTCTATTGCGAGGTAGAATGAGTTTGGTTTATGAGTTCTACCTTAATTTAGAATGAGCATCTGTACTGTTTTGTATTCTGGGTTCAATCGTTGAATTTCAATGTTATCTTGCGTTCTCTCTTGTAATCTCTCTCTCTCTCCAGAATTTCAGATTTCTGATCACGGGGCAGGAAATCTCAATTCATATTTTGCCTAGCTTTCCTAACAGCAAAGCAAAAATTACATTCGGAAGGACTTGTCAACCCTGGGCAGATATATTCTGTTTCTTACTATTTTACCAGCGATCATAGATTCTAATGCTTTCTGATAAATGGTATTTCCACCATGTTTTGCTTTAATAAAGATAAACGCAAATGCATCTTGCCTTTACATGGTTTAATGGCAAAAACTGGGTCTAAGAAGACATGAATCCAGGATGGTGGTTCTCTTGCAAAATTAATGACGGTAAACATAAAATTTCGAAGATACAGAGAAAAGGTAAATTTCTAATTCTGACAGTAACTCTTGAAGTATAAGTGAGCGATTGTGTGATGCTTACCATTATTCATGTTCCTCCGTAAAACGAGCTCTTTTTTCATAAGAAAAAATAGAAAAGAAAAGGAACGTGTTGAAATCACAGGATCCACTCGTTACATATAAAGTGTTATGTACAAAATCTGAGGCCGCTTCAGACACCAAAATTTTGGCCCAACAAGGGTACATTAGGTTTATTGTGATTCCCTACCTAATGTACATGATTAAGCCAAGCACCTAGGATTCCTTGTAAAATTAAACAAAAGAGGAAACCAGGATTCATTGTTGAGATACATTTTCAGATGGAGCTGCTCCTTCAACGTCCATGGGACGAGGTTCGACAGTTGATTTTGAGCTGTCAGGTATCCAAAACGTGAGAACAGTAGACGCAGCAACAAACATGGCACGACGAGGAGCCCATTTCAAGCATGATGCGATACCTATGTGACTGTTCCAGCATGATACCTGCAAAAGAACCACATTGGTATTGCTATCTTGACTTCAAAGCCTGTTTTTAGTACAAAATTGTAGGTTAACCCAATAGATTGATTCAGTATGAGGACTATCATTTTCGTAACAATTACTTGATGATAGCTTTAATCATACAGAAAAAGTTTCCCAAGATGGAATTCCAAATTCCTAAGTTTGTAACACAATAGACAAGGTAAAATTGAATATCTAAGAAGGTTGTTTTCACTGCCAATACAGCCATAGTACTTTTATAAATGTGCAGGTTGATTTATTTTATATATATATGCAAGTAAAGGATATTGAGGATATTAAATTTGCCACAGGCGTATCAATCCAACTAGCGGAATGACTCCCCTTGGGTGCATGGGGGAATCTACACTACTTAGGCAGTAGGCAAATATACTCTGCTTGCTACAGCCACCACATTGACATATTGGCAAAATTCTGAAGAATCCCTGGACCTAGTATACCAAAAGGAAGAAAATGGAGTCGACACAGAATTCAATCACTGCATGTGTGGAAAGAATATGAAAAAACAAATGTCTTTTAAATCCTTGCACTATATGAACTCTTTCTTAAGAGAGTCAAAGGGGTGCCTAGCCTAGCTACATTGAATTCCATTTATTTATTTATTTTGCCATGATCATCCTGTGCAATCTAGAAACTCCATCTGACAAAATATTGAGATAATCTATACCTCATTTCGCATGTTGATGTTCCAGGCATGCAAGGTTCCATCTCCTGAGCCTATAACAGAAAAAAACCATTAGCACCATTTTAGTACTCAAAATAGAAAACATCAAAAGACTAGGTTGAAATTTGCATCTCATTAGGCCACGTTAGATGATAGCTAAAAACCATCTTGGGCTGTATTGCTATTCATCAAAAAAACACACAGCAGGTGATATTAGCATAAATGTTTATATTGTGATTATTAATGGATGCCTTTTAACTTTGAAAGGCTAACATTAGTTTCAAAACTCAAATTGATAGCGTTGGCATTCAGCATCCTGTATCATATTAGTTTTTTTGTGGATTAAATGGGAATGAATAAAATTTAACAACATTTTATTTAGGAAAATAGAACCAAAATCAGATACCTGATACCACATATTGGCCATCTGGGGTAAAAGTTGCCTCTATTTTTGTATTTGGAGATGGTTCCAAACTGAACCCACATCGCTGCATGAGGGAAACTTTAGATTGATCACTCAATCCATACATTATACATAAAAAGAACAATGCACAAGCTTCTTGAGAAACTTTAGATCAATCACTTATTCCACAAATTATACATGAACAGAACAATACACAAGCTTATTCAGAAGCAAATCAGCAGGATATTGAGCGGGCTTTAAGGAGATAATCAGGCTTTAAGTATCCAGCCCAGGAAGCTAACCTTCTCTCCACCATATGCATCGAGAACATAGATGTTGTTACTTGTGGTCGTCAATAGCATTGATTTGCCATCGTTGCTGAATTTAATATCACAGACCTCAGCTGTATCTCCACCAACTAAAAAGGTGTCAAAGGGACCCTGCAATTAGAGATACAGGTCAAACTCAGCAGATAAAAATGCTAAGTCTTAAGTTGGTGCTTTGTAGGTACGAACCTTGTCATAGGAACGTGAATCAAACAGCTTAATAGCACCCCCTTCCATTGCCACAGCAAAGACAAGACCTTGTTGGTCATATGCAACTGTGGGTCTACCACGTAAACGCAAAATTCCCTGAAAACTATAACAGTGAGCATAAATCACAATCATGTAGAATAAATAAAAGCTGTTTGTGATACTAGATTAGTCATCTCGACTGCTAGTTATGATGCACCCTGTTTGAAACTGATTTTGTGTATTTATTGAAAGAGCCTCACATCAAAATTTAATGCTGAATTAGAAGCAAACCTGGCAGGCATTTACACGAAGATCCCATATTCTAACGCTGTGATCAAGAGAACCAGACATGAAGCTATCATTGATGGGAGACATGCAGAGGGAAACAACCCTGAAACATCATATATAGTGAAATTTTTCATGTCAGCATCATGAGATAGAAGCCACATTGGTTTGAGACATTGGAAAAATAAAAAAGGCACTAACCATCTAAGCTAACCTAAATAAGACATGCCTGTGCATTAATGTGATACAATGAAATGTAAAGAGAAGGCTGAAGCGCCCAATTATGAGAAGGAATCGTGTAAACAAAATGTTTCTGCCATCAAGGAATTGGCTTATGGTAAATGACTTAAGATGAGACCTATGAGTTGTAGCGCCCATATTCAAATATTCCAGCTACCTCGAAAAACAAATAAAAACTGGAAGTATTCTTGCAAGTTACCAAAAGGTATATGCTATTGAGTTCACTTCCATAACTCCCACATAAATAAATAACTAAACAAAGTTTTTGCAAGCAAATAAACGCGATTAAAACCAAAATCAGTGCTCATTACTGAAGAGCCAATACCTCTCTTTATGCCCTTTGAAGTAGCGAAGACATCGATTATCATACATTGATAGATAACGTAATGATTCTGCAACATTTTCCATCACTCGCTCATACATGAAACAATGATATATAAAACTCAAAAGAAAACAGTAAAAAAAAAAAACCTCCGGTAGAATCTAAATTGTATGTTGAGGAACAAATAACAGAGCTAGGGTGGTGCGTGAAACATATTCGATCTGCACCGTGTTTCTTGTGAAACGTAGTCTTCAGCAATCTGAAATTCAATTCTAAAAAACTCAGTATCCCATAATATATATATATATATATATATATATATATATATATATATGTATAAACAGCAAGCAATTCATCTTCTTAAAGAAAAAAAGGAAAAAGGAAACAGACTTGGCACTTGCAATGTCGTAAAGGCGAACCGAATCATCCTCGCTAGCTGTAACTAACAAATCATCTTTTCGATGAAAATCAATTGAATTAATCTTCCCCCCCTGAATAAATTAACAAATAAATAAGTATAAAACATACACAAACTAAGAGCGTAAACAGAGCTGAACTGCATTAATTGAATTGCATAGTAATTAAAATTAAGCTAAAGGATTTGTTCTGTTCGTGAAGCTTACAAATTCGGAGAAAACAGCTCCAACAGACATGCTGCGCACCGTATCATCATCGAGTTCTGTAAGCGACGTCATAGCCATTGATGGATACAGATGAAGGAATAGGGTTTTAGGCCGAAATAGGGTTAATAATTATCCAGATCAAAGAGGCCAATTAACGGGGTTTAGACTTCAGGGTTAAGACACGTATATATAATTATTAACCCTATACAGTAAATTTTAATTGCATTGCAGTAAAAAAATTAAAATATAATATAAGCACTCTCTTTTCTTGTTCATAATATGTGCGAGTTTGGAAAATATATTTTAGAGGTTTTCTCTTGTTTTACTTTACAAGTTTGTTATTGTTTTTCAAATGAGGAAAAAACATAAATAATATTTTTTTTTCTTTTATATACAAATACTTTTTAGCAAATATAAGAGATTTTTTTCTTATACATATTAGTTGGTATTATAATTTAATTTTAATCACAAATCTAATATAACTATTTTTTAGTTAATGGTGTAATTTTTTCATGATAGTTTTTAATTTGAATGAAATAAAATTATATATTTATATTGTAGTAGATTATAATGTTAATATTATGTAAAGGATATGATAGTATATCAAAATAATTATAAGGATTTTAAGTTTTCATGTATAGATATGGATTATGAAATAGACTCCATTGTTTTTAGTGAGCTAAGTTGGCAATTTAAAGAATAAAAATATTTTGAATAATCATGAAATGGTAGAACATGCAAGTTTCCATATATTATTGGTTAAAAACAAATAGTTATCGAACAAATTATTATTCATCGCAAACAAGGTCTAGATAATATTAGAGAAAAACGAGGTATTTTTTGTTAAGTAGGGTTAGGTTTTCTTCTCATGTTTAGAGGGTGTTTGGTTGAAAGGTATGGTGATTTGTTTTCAAAGATAAAATCTTTTTAAAACACAAACCACACTTCTAAAATCTAAAAATACATGCCTTTTTGTGGGGACCCCACCAAAAAAAATCAAAGCTACCTCCAAACCAAACACTCTCGTGTAGAACTAGATGTGATTCAGTGTTATTCCGCAGATTTTTTTTCTCATAAAAAATTACATTTCATTGTTGGAAGCTCATTTCAAAGAAAGAAGAAAAATCAACTACTTGAGTTATAGCCCAATTGGATTTAATAAATTATTTTATTTTAAATAAATAATAAAAAATAGACAACAATAATCAAAAATTCAAAAACAAAATTAGTAAAAAGAACAAAATCTTTTTTAAGAAAAAAATCAATCACAATAAGTTAGGGAAAAACCTTTGAAAGGACAAAATTAGGGAGAATAAAAGGGGGGGAAACCAGCCTAAGCCAACCTAAGTTAGCATGATAGACATATAACCTGAATAATAAAGGGCAAGTCAATCAGGTTAACCTATTAAACTTGTGACTCAGGTTATGAGATCGGGATAATCCAATAGAAAATAAATTGAAGAAAACCAGTTTCTTAAAAATAATGTTAAAAAATAAAATTGGAAAACAAAATAAGTACAAAAAAATATTTCATGTTTTTCAAACCTATGACCCGAGTCATTAGATCAGAAGCATCATACATGAAAAAATCATGAAACTCAATTCCCAGCAAATTAAATATTAAAGGTTGAAATTGGAGAAAAATCAATAATACAAAAGAATCTAAAATAAAAAAACATGGCAATTAAAAGAAAAGAGGTAAAAATCAAAATTAAAAAAAAAGAAGAAGAAGAAAAAGAAAAAGCTAGATGTCAATTACAAACTTTCGATTGAAGTGTGAAATTGAAAAGAAAAATAACTTTAATAAAATGACAAAATAATCAAAATAATAAGGATCAAATTGAAAACAATAATATACCATAGATTTGGATTGAGGAATAAGATTGAAAACTAGTAAAATTGCACAAAAAGGTTAGGAAAAAATTAGAAATAAAAAAAAGGACCAAAGTGGAAAAAACAACACATAACAATTGGAATTGAATGAAGAAATTGAAAAACAAAATCAAAACTTTACAAAAAGGCTAATAGTTAGAAATCAAAAGAACATAAACCATATTCAAAGGAAAAAAAAATTGAGGGGCTACTTTGAAAATTTAGAGGGCTAGACATAGAAAGTGAGGAGGAGAGTGAAAAAAGAAAGAAAAAAAAGTCATCTGCGCAAAACTAGATATTTGTTCATGACAAACATTGTTCAAGGATAAAGAGGCCGCTGAGACAATTCAGACGTCACTTTAAAAGCCACCATTTGGTCGTCGGACGACATCGAACATGCCTCCCAAACAGGGTAGACAACATTCAAGTGCAGAGACGACGTCGCATGCACTACTCAAACACAAATGAACAACATTCATCCCACTTAATAATAACAAAAAAAAAAAACATACTGAAATGATGAAAATAACATGAGACCAAAGTTAAAGCTTTTGTTGACTTCAAAGGCAATATAATAAATTCATTTTGCATTTAAAAATGAAAAGGAAAAAATGATCATATACATCAGCTCTGGATTTTTTTTGCTCGAAGGGTAATTTCTTATTTTTTATTGTTCATAAAATAATAAAAGATCCTATTATTCTCATCAACTAGGCCAAATATTTTTGTCATGAGAGGCAAAACCATAACTTCACTATTATTATCCATAGTACCATTGAGTTTATAGCTACAATAATTGGCACTATGGATTTCACCCTTTCCTTTTTAGTTTATTTTATTATATGCTAGGCTCTCTATAATATTTGTCAAGGCACAAGTACTCTTATAACAAATTATTCAGCATTCCTTATATAAAATTTGGGATATCATTAGATTATTGTATTAAGTAGTTAAGAGTGTGATATGATAAGCACTCATTTATTTTAACTCAATTGAATGGAAACCTAGCCTTGTTTAATAGGACCCAATTTTCACCCTAATTTTATTTAGATACTATTTTTACTTTGGTAGATAGTGCATAAGAGGTTGGCATGATTTCACTAATAAAAATTGAGAAAGTTATAATATATTAATTCTTGCATAGAGTCATTGAATTCTTGAATTTTTATGTTTAAAAAGTCCTTTAAATCTTTTATGTAATAATGTCATCCTTGCACGTTTGATTTTTGTCTTTGTTACATTCTTGTGTCATGGTTGATGAGTTTTACCAATTAAATTTTATTTTGAACAGTTAGAAGTAATACTTGAGATAGATCTCATATAGATACAACAACTAACTTGCAATAAATTGATCTAGGTTCTATAAGAATATAGTCGCAATAAATAGCAGTAAATTGGATCTCGAGTAAAAATATTTAATATTATGGTGAAGTTTATAAGATAAAATAGTCAATAAAAAACATTTTGAATTAGAAATATGATAAGTTATAAAAAATGTGAAACAAAAAATAAGATGTTTTTTGCAATCACGTTTTTCATTTTGAAAAATTATATACTATTTGTTTCTGGATATATCACGATTTGAAATTAAAATATTAATAATAGCAGCAAAATTGGTTTTTTTAAGAGCTTTTTTCTTTATATGAAATTATATACTACCATTTTTTTAATATAAAGTATGTTTTGGAAATAAGATGTAGAAAAATGAAATATATATAAGTATGTTTTTTTAATATATATATATATAAGTTTTTGAATGGAGTTGATAGATAGTTGTTGTTGTAGAGCATGATGAGATTATAACCAAGAATGAACAACTTGAGATTATTTCAATTAGGGTCACCATTTGACTTTAATGTCTCTTATAAGGTCTGGAGAGTAACTGATATCTTCGTCTACATCATGTATTACTATTAATCCTAACATATAATCCATAGGACACCAAATGTTGAAATAAAATGCAAAGAGGTGGGAATTGAATTTAAAGGTCGTTTTGTTGTAAAAATTCCAAACCTTCTATTATTTCTTAGGAAGATTTTCATATATAGGATGAAAATATTGCCACCAATATTTTGAAAACTAAGCTAAAAAATTCTTCAAATAGTTTTTATCAAAATGGATAAATCATGAATGGTCATCGTTTTTTAAGAAAAGAGTATAACCAAGCTTGCTAATAATCAAAGTAATTGAATCTTTGAGGATGATAGTTTTGAAAAAAATCGTTTTAATATGTGAGGACTTTGACTCTAGTTTAGAATTTTTATTTTTTAAAAAAGTGGTTCTGAAGAGATAAATTCATAGAATTGTCTTATTTTTTACAAATTTTCTAGAAAGAATTGAAATTGAAGAGGAAATATATAAGGAGTTATCTTGTTTGGGTATTCATTATAATTTTTTTTTTCAATTGGACAAATTTAAAGATCATAATTTTTTTGACTTGTAAGGGTTAATGAGTTTTTTTGTAAAAGGATTTAAAGGGTAATAATAAAGTTGTTGAAGGTGTTTTTTGAGGTTGAATGGGAGAAGATGTCTAGAGCTTGAGAATAGTTTTTAGGTGAAGTGTTTTGACTCGGTGATACCAAAAGGATAAAAAATTAGTTATTTAAGGTAAAAGCTAGCATTATTGTATTAGGATTTACCCTCCTTGAAGTTTATTGTTTACTTGTTGCTATAAAATGAATTGGTTTTGAGAGTGTAAGAACATATGATTCTTTTGATTTCTTGATTGGGACACTTATTTTGAGCCATGTAAAATTTCTCTGGATAGAAAGTTTATAAGAGAGTTAGCCTCTTATTTTATGAACTCAATTTCAAAATCAATATTTGATAATATTTCTAGCTATCTGACAAAAATCTGTTTTGAAATAATATTTGAAACACCTTTTTCAATGACATATTTAGCAAATTGACAATATATTCATAAAAGGAGTTTTTTGAGAAATAAATCATCATGAAAAGATGAGATTCATAAGACAACTGATAAAATTTCTTTTTGATAGTTGAATAGTTTTCTTAATGACCCACCAATAAATACATGAATAATATTGTACTACTTGTTCTTGACCTTGATCCTATTGTTTGAGAATACTAACATAACTAATATTAGACGTATCAATTTTAACAATGAGAGAAGCCTCTAGATCAGGAATTCCTAAACAATAAAGACTTTTGACACGACTTTTGAAAGTGTAATGAAACAATAAGAAATCAGAAGAAGAGGGATCAAATTGAAATCATTATTATTATCATTGAAAAAAAATCATAAACCACCTTTTCTTTTAATTGTTTTTTTAATGACTAACAGAATTTTAAGCGGGAAAAATGTTAAAGTTTGTGAATTTTTTTCATATTCAACTTTTGTTTTCCATATTTCTAGTAGTGCTACTCTATGTGCCTGTTTTTTTTGCATAAAGAAATGATGTCTAGGTGATGCAAGCCCATTTCAAAGGAAAAAAAACAAACAACTTGGATTATAACCCCGATCAGGTTTAATAAGTTGGTTTTATTTTAATTATACGATAAAAGAATTTAACAATGATAGTTAACAAATATTTTTTTTTTTAAAAAAAAGACCATGGTAACATGGAGAAAAAACCTTTGGAAGTACATAACTGAATAAAAAATAGACAAAAAACCTTACTCAAGTCAATTCAAGGTAGCGTGATAAACATATAACATGAGTAATAAGGGACGAACTAACTCGGGTTAACTCATAAAAACCATGGCCTATATTTTGAGATTGAGATAACCTGATAAAAAATAAATTGAAGAAAACTACGAAGTCAATATTAAAAAAAATATCAAACAATGAAATCAAAAAAGAAAATAAGCCAAAAAAACACGTGGACCTGCATTAATTTTTCTAGATCATGACTTAGGTCATTAGATCGGAAGCACCATACATGGAAAAAACATGAAATCCAATCCCCAACAAATCAAATATTGAAGGATGAAATTGGGGAAAAAATTAATTACACAAAATGATCTAAAAAAAGAATATCAATTAAATGAATGAGGGTGAAAATCAAAATAAAAATAAATTAGAAGGCAATAATTTTTTTTATTGGAGAGTTATATTGAAAAGAAAAATAAATCTAACAAAAAGACAAAAAAATCAAAAGAAAGAGGATCAAATTAGAAAAAATAATACACCATAAACTTGGATAAAATAATGAAATTGAACACATTTAAACTTTTACAAAATGGCGAAGGAAAAAAATCAAAATAGGAAGGACTAAATTAGAAAAAACTTATACATTACAAATTAGAATTTAAGGATTAAATTGAAAACGAATAAAACTTAAAAAAATACCAAGGATAAAAATTAAAATAAAAAGAATAAGGACTGAAGTTAAAATGTCAAAAATAAAGAGGATTAACCTATATTTTCCAACAACATGGTGAAGTGACATTTTATGTCATCGAGAGGTACCACATAAAAGGTGCAAGCACAAACACCTCCTATGCGCTAGCATATGCACTACACATACAAGTAGATTTTTAGAATTAAATGATTTTTAATCAATGTTAAAAGACAAAAATGCTCTTGATCGCCCTAGTAATTACAGAAAAAAAACCTTAAGGAAAAGACCAAAAAGCTCCTAAACCTACTATTTAAATTTTTGAACCCAAAGGTATACCTATCAATTTACTATACATGAATAAATAAAAAGACAATTATATCTATCTTCATCAGTTTTATAAATTTTTGAATTTAGAGGTAATTAGACCATTTTAACGTGGTTACAAAATTAAAAAAAATACAATTATACCCTTGATAATCCTTTAATGACCAATGCACCATGTGAAAAGATAAAAATATCCCAGAACAAAGGTATCTGGGTTTTTTTTTAAAAAAAAACCCCATCATTTTACTATTGTAGTGAATAATAAATTGAGTTTCAGTGCACAATGTTTTTACATTCAACTTTAGTGTTTATTTTTATATATCCATCCAACAAATTAGTCCCATCATTGTACCCTATTTATTATTTATTATTATTATTTATTTAATTATATTTAAAAATTATTAGGTTTCACCATATATATAATTTTTACACTTCTTTTTAACCACTTTATCACATCCCTAAGTTGAGTTTGGTTTTGGATTAAAGGATGTTAAGTGTTTATTCATTAACATATATCCTTTTTTTAACCATGTTTGGTAAATTTTAACAGTAAAGGAGAAAATTGAAATACTTAAGTGTTAATTTAGTAGGGATTAAGTGTTAACCTAGTAGGGAGTAGGCACAAGATTTTAAGATAACGTTTGATTACTATTTCGGGACAAAGAGATAGATACAGAGGACACAAGATAAAAAAGGAGACAAACATAAAATTGTATTTGGTAGTGATGTACAAGGCAAAATAATTGTTTCTATATCTATTTGGTTATGGTAAACAAAATAAAATAAAATATAAAAAAGTCTATTTTACCCTTAATATGTATTGTTGTCAAACTTATATATTTCAAAAAATAATTTTTTTTTAGTATTTTATAATAACCCTAGATGACTTAAAATCGGGTTGACCTAGGACCTAGACTGGTACGAGTTTAAGAAAAAAATGATCTTGACCTGGTAAAAAACCTAGTTCAACCCCGGATAAAACACAGATTAAAAACCTGTTGACTTTTTTGAAAAATAATTGGTCGAAACAAGCTTGCTTTGATTGTTTTTTTAAAAAAATTGGTCAACTAGGTTGACCCCCCCGAACCGTGACTTGAAACCCGCCTCATGTCAACTCCTAAGCTAGATTTTAAAATTATGATAATAACAATTTTTATCATTACATTGACCCCGGTCAACCTGAGTTAACCTTTCTAATTCGTGACTCAGGTCTTTATTGTTCAAGAATTAAAGCAACTTAACATCTAAAAGAGGAGCGAATTAGGTGTATCACTAACTTCTACAAATAATGCAAATTACCTCAAGTAAATACAATAACCAACAATATAATTAAAGTATTTAAAGTAAAGAGATAAATGAGAGAATTTGTAAACTCGTTTTTAATGTGATTCGACAAGTCTACATCCACACCTCAAGTACCAAACCGTATTTGAATATTGTATTCCTTCATTAATTAAAGTTCAAGAGTACAATAGCCTAACTCTTAAAGTTTTTACCTTACTCTTAAAGTTCGACAAGCCTATATCCACACCTCAAGTACTAAACATTGTCAGTTTTTACCTAACTCTCAAAGTTCAAAAGTACAATAGTCACTCGAAGAATCAACACCAAAATTTTTACACCACTTGAAGATATTCTCTCTTCAAGATTTTTTCCACTTGAAGATGTACCCTCTTTAAGATTTTTTTCCACTTGAAGATATATTCTCTTCAAGATTTTTTCTTTGGTGAAATTATCTCACTAATACCAAGACTTTTTACCTAACTCTCAAAGATTTATAAGGTAATTTTGTTATCACAACTAACTCTTTTAATAAAGTGAATAATACAATTGAAAATTCTAATATCTCATAAGATATCACTTATAAGATTTTAAGGTGTTTAAATGTAGTGAGAATGAGATTGAATATTTTTGTGCTAGATTATGAAGGTAATAGCACAAATTAGAGTATAATCAAGAATTGATGATTTTGAGGTGTTTTTACTCTCAAAATAGCTGGTGTTTCATATATATTTGGAATCCGTTTTTAATTTTGCAATTAGACAAGTTATACATATGTTTCTAAGAAAAACTAGTTGTTTATAGTCTATATAATCCCACTGACAATTCAAACTATCAACCAGTTAAGATTAGTCAAGTCAATCGATTGACTGGCTACTACAAAATTCTCAGATGTTTATCACTAATGAATAAGTGGTCGATTAGTTCATGCATAATTTCAGTTTTAACAAATTAACCTTAATGGATTCTTAAAATCATCTATTTTAGATTAAATCACATTATTTATCAATTATTTAATGCATGCAGAGTGAAGTGTGTGAGTTCATTTTAATTGTGCTATCAAGTATGATATAAAGATTTACATGAGTACTAAAATGAACGCTTAATCCAAGTCTTTATTTTGCTTCTTTTTTTGTTGGACTTCTTGATTGATTTTTTCACGAAATTCATCATATTTGTTGATATGTTCTTCGTACAAAACCTGTTTAAAACTTATTCTCAACCAAACATATCATTAGTTCATTTTTCATGTTATTGTTATTGTCAATACACACACACACACACACACACACATACATGAACGCGTGACACTAAATGTCAACAATCTTTCCATTTTTATTTTTATGTTGATTGGGTCAATACGGTTTAATCCTTTTGACTTGTGACCCAAGCCTTATTCTGGGTTGACCCTAAAATTAGGTTTTAAAATTATGATAATAAATACTTTTTATTTTTACGCTGATTTGGTTCAACCCGACCCATGATCTAGGCCTCGACTGGTGACTCGAGCTTTGTCTAGGATTGACTCTCGAGTTGAGTTTTAAAATTATGATAATAACCATTTTTTTCCTTACATGTTTTAGTTGGATAATTTTGGAATTAAGAGTTTTTTACAAGGATATTTTAGAAATAAAAAATAAAAAATATTATCTTTAGAAACTTGTCTAACATAAATTCATTCTAAAATTGTCTTAAAGACAGATTTATTTTATGTCTATGTTTCTTTAACCAAGCACATTTTTGTTTTCACTATCTTTATTTTTTCTATCCCAAGACAATAACCAAACACTATCTAAAAATTGAGTTATTTTTTTCCTTTAAACTATCATTCATTCTCTCTTTCTTACAAAAAATTAATTACCACTAACATGAGTTAATTATTTAAATTATATTTAAATTAAAATTTGATTTAAAATCTAATGATTCTTGCACAATTTTTACAACACTTCAAGCCCATTTGATATTATGGTAATGATTGTTTTTCAAAGTGCTTTTCGCTTAGAAATGTATTAAAATAATATATATTTTTTATTTTTTAAAATTTATTTTTGATATCAGCACATCAAAATGATCTAAAAATATTAAAATATTAATTTTTAAAAAATAAATTTTAAATTTTTTCAAAAACATATTTGTATCGCAAGAACTAACTATTACTTGATCTATCTACCATTTTTTTTACATCCTTAATACTTCATCTATTAATAATTAACCCCTTAATATTTAATATTAAACCAATTAATCTATTATCAATTAACCTCTTACCATTTCATCTCTTAGCAATTAACCTCTAATTTTGGCCCGTGGAATTAGTCGAGGTGCGCGCAAGCTGGCCCGAACACCCACGTTAAACTAAAAAAAAAAATTAACCTCTAATTTTTAATCTTGAAACCAAGTGTATCATAGTGTAAAATTATAATGACCGCATGTCATGTGAAGATTAATAACTAGTTTTTTTATTTGATATTAAAAATATTCTTGAATTAAATGATACGTATAATTAAGATTAAATTCTATTTTGGAAGATTTTAAGAACATACCTCCTGCAACCTCCTCTTATGTATTCACATGAATTTAATAAATTCTACCAAGGCTAATTTTAAGGTTTATAAATCAGAGAACGAAGGAATTTTTTTAACTACGGGTTCAAGATGAAAACGACGTCACTAGGACCCTGAACGAAACGCGGAATCCCCCGTCGTTTCTGTCATAGCATTTCCTCCGTTTTAACTCTCTCAATCGCGCTCTCTCTCACTGCACAAATGGACTCGTACACTCCTTTACTCCAGAAAACACGGGTTCCACAACCCTCGCTCCAAAAATTCGCGGTGATTTCAATCTTCTCGAAGCTACGATCCGCGCCGAGTTACCTCGACCCGGATTCCGAACCCGGTAGAGAAGCTATCTCTCAATGCCTCCGCTCCGCTTCTCCATCCGTCGTCGACCAGTCTGTACGCGAGCTCTGTCGCCTCCTATTGGACTCCAGATTGGACCTCTCCCGAACTTTGCTGGAGCTCCAGTCTGCACTCGAAGGGTCCGACCCAAAATTTGTTGGTTTATTTGTTAAAGCTCTTGGATTTGTCGTTCGGGTCGGGTTTCAAAGGAATCATGGGTCGTGGCGTTTTTCTTCTATTGAGAATCACCCCTTTGTTATGGTTTGTTAACTTAATTGGATTTAAAAAGTTCCTAATTTCGAGGATCACATTTTAATGGACTGTATTGTTATTATTATTAGTAAAAAATATTTTTGGCTAATTTGAGGTTTATTGTGTTTGATTAAAGTGTAAAATCAATAATTTTGAGTTATGGATTGCAGATTTTGTCATCAAGAACTGAGGTTCAGTCTGAATTGGTTCAGCAAGTCTTACTATTTTTCGGACAGAATAGAAGATCGGGAATGGTGGAAATTTGTGAATTCTTGAGACCCTTTTTGAATTTTTCGATTCTACGCGTGCCCTTTTCGAATTCTTCGTCATCTTTGTTTGCAAGGCAGTTGATATCATCAATGGCTTCGTTTTGTTGTTCTTTCCCTGATGAGGCGATTCCGGTTTTAAAGCTACTGATAGGTTGCCTTAAGCATGCGTCACATAAGAATTCAGATGTCAGTATGCTTGCTTGTTTCTTTTACCTTTTCTTTTATTCAGATGGAGCTATACTCTCACGTTGCTTAACTGATTGATTTAACTGGAGCATAGATAATAAATTTAACTGGTTCATACTTCAATGCAAGCTCATAGCTATTAATTCTAATTTCTTGATGATGTGCAGGAGCTTAAGAACTCATATTATTTTCTGGAATCCATAGTTGATGCATATACGGTCGTTTTGAGACACTTGGTTGGAACCGGATTGGTATGCTTCTCAATGCAGCATCAGCGTAATCTGTTGTCTCATTTGTGCATTATGGAAGTTTGTTTTTTATGTGGACATGGAACTATTATAATTTTGCATGGAGCTTGTCTGCCATAACTTGCTGTTAATTGTTATCTTCTCCCGTTCACAGCTGGTTACTGAGGCTCAACTGTTTGGTGTGGAACTGTCAGATGCTATTCTTTCATTATTGACATGTCATCACCGGCATGCTGGTAGTAGTGAACCAATTGTTGAACTAGTGAAGCGGCTGTTTGTTGCCCAGAAAAATCTTTCTTTGCAATATATGCCTGAAATATCATCAACACTGCTATC
>Ga0307516_10004511_pt1 | contig 17128 bp, 14 predicted proteins | sample 19_EM_MG_FD_203310 | JGI IMG/M metagenome (GOLD analysis project Ga0307516, IMG submission 203310) | Populus trichocarpa ectomycorrhiza microbial communities from riparian zone in the Pacific Northwest, United States - 19_EM | ecosystem: Host-associated > Plants > Roots > Unclassified | place...
TTCACTGATAACTTTGCCCACTTGTTGTCGTGTTCTCCCCATTCGGCGCACAGGTAGAGGGCCAGCGGTAGTCGGGTGAGCGGAAGACTGACGGCTGACACAAGTCTTCTCGGAGACGAAGTACTGGTCAACGCGTCTCCTCTTTGAGTCGTTCTTCGTCACATCTTCGGGCGGAGGCTTGACCTTGAGCCCAGGACAAGGTGGTTTGAATACAGGCGAATGGTGTGAACTGCGGCGTGTGCCCAGTGTCTTGTCATTTGTATGCTCCGCCCGTATTCCTGGATAACGTCTTCATTGGCGTTTTTGGGGTAGCCGTCGAGGTGGAAGAGCTGGTGAACGAGGCAGCGGTGAGAAAATTGGGCGGGGTGGGCTTTTCGAAAGGTGGAACGATTGTTGAGTGTCGCCTGGAAGGAATGGGTAATTTGAGCCGTGGTAAAGGGTTGGATGTAAAAAGGCATGCGTACCGTCGGCCCTGTCGATGCTAACTTAAAGCGTGGATACTGAGGCGGAAACCTCGACCCTAGGTAGGTTGCGCGTGTCGTTGTCGAACAAGGTGAAAGGTTGGAGCGTCGAAGACCGGACAGCACGCCGACTCCCGGCTGATTAAATCCGAAGGCAAAGAAGAGAGGAAACATACGAGGGAGAGTAAGTCAATCGAGGGAGCATTCTCCCCCGTCGCGGCCGTTCTCATCCCGATTGTAGACGGAGCTCGTTCGCAAGTGCAATGCCGATGGACCAGAAGCAGTGTGACCCTTGTCGTCAACGGGGAGTTTGCGATGCCGAGTGTTCAAGTCAAGAAAGAGAGGGAGGCGCCCCAGCCATCCACGGTTCCCAATATACTGTCCAGTCCCAGCACCCGCCAAAACCCTCTAGTCAACCGTTCACCGTAGTGAGTTTCCCTTCCAGACTCGCGGAAGCTTCCTGCGGGGAAATGCCGCTCTCTACCAGTACAGATAGGTTATCGATATCAACGGGCTTGGAGTCATTCGGCGGTGCGAAGGAACGGCACGATATGCCTGGTGACGAAACTCACCAGTCAAATTCAACTCCTTCCTCGCGCTATTCAACACGCTTCAACTCGTTGTATACTTCGAATAAGCCCACCCTTACCGCCCCCAACCTCCACTTCAGAGTCTGTCTGCGTGATCCGCCCCACTTCCCCTGATTCCCCTGATTCCTCTGACAATCCCTCCTGTGGTTCCTGGCATTCCAACCCATCCGCGGTATCTGCCGGAGCCCCTCCAACCAACCGTTCACTGTAGCAAGCTTTCCGTTGGCGTACATGGAAAACCCTCTTCTCCTTCACCAGATGGCGTCCCTTCCCTGCACAAGCATCGCATCTGTTTTAACCTAGTTATATCCGTGGTCCAATATTGTCACTTATATCTGTATTATTGTGTAGAAACCTCATGGGTAGGAGAGAACTATCTGGACCCCTTTGGTTGCGACTGAATAAACTACTGGTTTCGTGTCGGCTTCGTCTTTGGTCGCGGGTAACCTTTAGGTCTCATTTTGGGCATCCTCCACCCGCCAAGCTCTCGCAAGTCTTCTGGTGTTCCCGACCGTCCGGAGTGCAACGTGGAAAGCGTTGTAAGTATTTCGTGTAGAGGGTGTCGATGACCCGTCCTATGGTTTATTCATTACGGTGGCCGTGGAGGTACCTGGAGCCGTACCACCTCTCTCGAAAACCAACCCAACGGAAAGTACACGGCTCGAGGAGGCGAGAGACATAAGTAGCGACAATGAACATGCGTTCGAGGGCGGATCAAAGACCGAGATCGACCTGGGTGGGTCGAAGGCCCAGAACTTGGCGATCCGAATACGGGCGAACGACACCGATTGGGGTGTGCACTACCAGCACCTTGCCACGCGAGTGTTGTGTTCGGATTCTTGAACAATGTCTTCGTTGGCGTTTTGGGGGTAGCTATCGAGGTGGAAGAGACGAGGGGGCGGTGGATATGATGGTTGGAGGACTGGACGCGATAGGCTTTTCGAAAAACGGAACGCATCTGGGAGCGACAGGATGAGCAATTTGAGTAATGGTAAAGTGTCAGACGTAAAAGGACATGCGTACCATCATCCCTGGCGATACTACCTTGAAGCATGGATGTTAGGTCAGCGATCTCGGCCTGAGATAAATTGCGTGTGCCAGGGTGGAAGGTGAGGCCGGACAACACACCATCCGCTGCTTCCACGCTCTCGACTCTCGATAATGACGCGAAAGACGCTGTGGCTCCTGCAACACCGCTCGTTCCAATCCGTGCTCGCCGTCCTCCTATTCGCGTCACCTCCCTACAGGACATTCTCGACGCTGGAGAAGTTGGTTACCACTTCTCTGAGCAGTGAGAAGGAGACGTTCGGACCGTCTGGGCGGGTTGGGAGGATGATGGTTTCGTTGTAGATTTAGTTAGACGTACGAACGCCGGACAAGGAATTCGCGGGTTGTGTGCTTGATGTAGGAAGGGGTGAAGAGAGTCTGGGGAAGGTGCTGCTCCCGGGCGGCCTGAAATATATAGCGTGAATTTGTCCTTGGAACGGACACTTGGACGGAGATGTTACATGAATGCGGCTCCAGTGCCGGGGACGGCGACTGATATGACGATGTCTGCGACGAGGTGTTGACGGACCACGCGTACCGCGTGATGAGGAGAAGGAGACCTGAGGGAGATTACCAGGGTCGGGATCATGGTCGATACGTAAAAATATTCCAAAGGAAGGAGACGTACGAGAGAACATCCACGTCTACTGGGGGTGGTCTTCTCCCCATGTTGTCCGGGAGACCCTGAGACGTAACGGAAGTACTGTTCTGACTTCGATCATCGATCCAACCGGGCTTGAATCTCTCCGGGGTGTCCCACAAGATTGGTCCACCCGGATTGAGGGATGGTCATTGCAAGATCATATCCTCCATGCGGGGTGTGTTAGATGAGCTTTTTTTTATACCCGGGAGAGCGTTCTCGAAGAGTACTCCACACTCAAAGGTGCGTCAACGCCTCCCCACACCCTTAACATTTAACGTTTAACTGATAGAGATCCAACTTTCGGCGGTCACAGACTCCTAGTGCGTCTAACCGACCAGTTCTCAGGTTCAGGTTTGGCGCAACCCCACGACGATATCAGTACGACTTGGCCGGGAGCTCCGTCTCCACGCCAAAGCAGCCGAATGTGTCCACAGGGGAAACCCCGCTCCCCTTCGGGGCATTGGTGTGATACGTGTGCTGTTATTGACGGGCTTGGAATCCTTCGACGATGCGAAGGAATGGCACAGTATACCTGGTGGTTGAGTCCACAAGGCGAGTTCAAATTCCTCTTCGCTTGTCATATCATTCGGATCAATCTACCCTGCCACCCCCACCCTCTCAGAGTCGGTCAGCGCGATCCACCTCTCACCCCTTCCTTCCAGCCCTCTGGTTCCTCCGACTACCGCTCCCGTAGTCCCCGGTATTCTAATCCACCTGCAGTATCCTCATCGGAATAAGCTTGCCTTCAATGCGCGCAAATACAACACCCTCTCTTCCTGTCACATCCTCGTTTGACCGCGTCCCATCCCGATCACCACCACAATCATTGCACCCGTTCCCGACATCCTGATCCACTGAGTGAGTGGTCGGCTTATTCCAGTCTTGTCCGTGTTCCTGTCATTACTTGTATGTATTTTGCATGGTACAGAAACCCCACGTATAGAAGAGAACTACCTAGACCCCTTCGGCATCTGCAGGATGACGGATCACACCTAGGTTTGTGTCAGTACACCCGCTCCCGTTCACAAGGCTGCCCGAGCCCTGCGCGGAAAGCGAAGCGCTTTATCTGCGCGGAGGATCTCGATACCTTCTCGTATGGTTTGTGCTTCAGTGCACCATTTCTCTCATGAATTAATCTGGGTGTGAGAGTGATGGAGACGAGACACATCCAGGTGGCGCGTTTGGAATCGGGGTGAGGTGGTCGGAGGCTCTAAGCTTGGTGGCAGAAGGTTGGTTCGGGCTTCAAGCTTCAAGTGGTGGCTGGTGTAAATGCTCGCCTGGGGTAATCAGCCAAATGGCATTGATGTAGATACTACATGCGATACAAACTGCTCATGGCTGGCAGTTGTTCGCGTGAAACGAAAGGGAGGACAGAAGGTTCTCAGCGAGGAGAAATCTTTAGGACTCCGCTGAGCGTCTGCGAAACAGCGTATTACCCCCGCGCGGCGGCACAATCGGTGCGACGAGTACAACCATCTACCATCTCACAACCATCTATCGACAACCATCGGCGCCGATCCAACCCCAAAATGGACATACGAGAGCCGTTCTCCAGATTGAAGAAGAAATTTATGGGCCAAGGGAGTAAACGCAAGCCACACAGAACGGGGGCCGACTCTGGCGCAGAGAACGTTGATCCAGCGGGTTCGCTTTCGCGACCAGTGCATCACATCGTGGCGGGTGGTAGTCACAACCGAGGAGACAACAGAACCAACGCAGACGGGTGGCGAGTCCGTTCGGCGGACCGAACCCCTATACCTGGTGTGCCAGTCCCCAGAAGCAACAACGACCAAGAGTGGATCGATGAAGGGGAAGCGAACCAAAGGTACTTGCATCCGCATTTGTACACCAGGGTTGCAGTGGGAAGTGGACCCGGTCCAGAAAAGAAGGGAGCTGATGGGGAGAAAGTCGGGCGAGTTTACCCATCTCCACCCGCTCCTTCAATCACCCACACCAAAACACCCAACAGTATGCAAATGTGGTCATTTCAGCTACTACCCCTAATTGTTCCCTCAGGCAATGCAGGCACCTCTACTGTTCCTGACCACTTACCAGAAGCTCTTCATCCTGACAAGGGTGTTGAACCAAGTGCTGCTGCAGACAATAACAACCCGGGCTGGAAATTCACAACATCTGCCACAGCCAAGTTACTCCTCCATGGTGTCAGAGACTCTGCTGACGCCTTTGGTCCACTGAAATCTGTTGCTGGGGGTCTCTGCTTCATCCTGGAAAATTGTGAGGTACACACCCCATCCATACTATGCTGTCCACAACCCTGACAGTTCCCCCAGCGAATGAAGGAGAATAATCAAGCAATAGAATCATTAGCCCACCGGATTAAGAAACTTGCTGAATTGCTCTGTGGACCTGTGCCTGAGGGTGATATTGGGGAGGAATCAAGGAGGAAGGAATTAGAACAGTAAACCCATACCTTCCAATCTTAAGAGCTGGGCCTGACACATGGTGGTTGTTAGGAAGTTAGAAGCTGTTCATCAAGATCTAACCCAACTAGCAAAACAAGGGAAGATGGCAGGGTTCCTGACCAACACTGAGAATATGCAGAGGATTGGTGACCTGGTGGGGAATATCGATGAAGCAATACAGGACTATCAGGTATGTGTCAGATTGGCTCATCTCCACTGTGTCTAACATTTGTACTAGATTTCATTACAACGAGACACCTATAACAACACTCATCAACTCAATGTAAGTCCCATTGTCTTGCCTTTTGTCTTTGAGGGCTAACCAATCAATAGAAATCAGCAGACCTCACCCTTCTTGATAAGCTCCATCATGCAGAGGCCAGTTACAGATTTGGGAACAGGGAGGGGTGCCTGGAGGGAACAAGGAAGGGAGTCCTCTGGGAGATTCAATCCTGGTTAATGGGTGAACAGCAACAACGTGTCTTCTGGCTGAATGGCCTGGCTGGGACTGGAAAATCAACCATTGCCCAAACATTTGCTCAAACAGTATTTGCAGATGGAAAGTTTGGGGCCAGCTTCTTCTGTTCCAGAGACTTTGAGGACAGGAGCAACCTTCAGGCAATCTTCCCAACAGTTGCCTTCCAACTTGCCCACCAGGATCTACATTTCCAAAAGGAGTTGCTCCAGGTCTTAAAGAAGCACCCTGATATCAGACAGCAGTCCCTCTGTGTGCAGATAGAGGAGCTCATTGTTGGTCCACTGAAAGCTGCCAACATTCCAACCCTCATAATCATTGATGCCCTTGATGAGTGCAAGGATGAAGAACCTGCATCTGCAATATTGTCAATACTCTCCCGCTATGTGAATGAAATCCCTAGTGTCAAGTTCTTCATCACTGGGCGACCTGAAACCAGAATCCGCACTGGATTTCGCCTGAAGCCACTCCTCCCTATCACAGAAGTTTTCAAGCTCCATGAAGTCAAGCCTGAATCAGTGAACAATGACATCAAGTTCCTCTTTCAAACTCAGTTAACTGAAATTGCCAAAGAGCGAAGTGACTGCAGCTTTACAGAAGACTGGCCAAGTCCAGATGAGATTGATATCCTCTGTAAAAAGGCAGCAGGCTTCTTCATCTATGCTTCAACAGTTGTCAAGTTTGTTAAGTCTAAGAGCCACACACCCACTGAACGGCTGAATCAGATTACCTCACTGCCACAAAGCACCTCTTATGAAGGGGGGTCTGGAATTGACATACTCTACACCCAGGTTTTGAGGCAGGCACTTGATGATGTGGATACAGATGAAGAATTTCCCTCCAATCTCAGGACTGTGCTTGGGGCAGTATTGCTTGTGGTCAATCCCCTTTCAGTGAAGGTTCTCTCAGACCTCCTTGGAGTGTCTGGCATCTCCACTGTTCTCCGTTCCCTCCACTCTCTCCTTCTTGTCCCAATGGACAAGGATGATCCCATCAGAATTTTCCACAAATCATTCCCTGACTTCCTGACAGACTGCAGGCGGTGTACAGACCACAGGTTCTTGATAGACCCCCCAATCCACCATACAGAAATCTTACTCTCATGCCTCAACCTTATGAAGGAAAGGTTGAAGAGGAATATCTGTGAGCTAGATGACCTTGCCTTTCTCAGTGAGGTCGAAGACCTTTCTGCTTGCCAGAAGGACCATGTTGGAGATGCACTAGGATATGCATGTTGTTTCTGGACAAAACACCTTCTGAGCATCCCAGGCAGTGGTCCTGGTGTTGAGGAAGTACAAAAAGTGATTGAGAGGTTTTTCACAACCTGTCTGCTGTTTTGGATTGAGGTTCTAAGCCTGATTGGAAAGCTTGATATTGGTGTCTATGCCCTGAATGATATACAAGAATGGCATACATTGGTAAGTGTGTGGAGTGTCTGCTCAGGAAATCTATGTTTACACTTGTTCAGGCAGGAGTTCCCTGCAAGTGGGTACATGATAGTCAGCGTCTCCTCCTGGAATCATTTGATGCAATTTGCATTTGTCCTTCCCAACTCTATCACCAAGCCCTCCCATTCTGTCCTTCTTCATCCTGGCTTCACAAGTGCTATACTGCAGAAGACTTACAAGTGGTTAAGGTGGTCAAGGGGCTTCCAGCTGAATGGGGGACATGTACTCGTACAGTGGCCTTAGCCAACAGGTTATTGGCCCTCACATGTTGGAAAGATACCATTGCAGTTGGTTTAACCTCTGGGGACATCATTATCCTTGATGGAATCACAGGTAGCCAAACAGCAATTCTCTCTGGGCACACTGATTGGGTGAGATCTCTTGCCTTCTTGCCAGATGGGACATCACTTGTATCTGGGAGTCATGACAAGACCATCAAGCTCTGGGATGTACAGACTGGTGGGGTTGTTAAGACCTTCTATGGCCACACAGACTATGTTCTTTCTGTTTCCATCTCAGCAGACTGCACCATGATTGCTTCAGGGTCTGGGGACATGACAATTTGCTTATGGAACATTCAGACAGAGGCATGCTCTCATGTTATAAGGCAACAGGATTATGTATACACTGTTGGGTTCTCTCCAACAGACCCATGCCACCTCACATCTGTGTCTGGTGGTAAAGTCTGGCATTGGGACATCAATGGTCACCAAACCAAGCCTGAATATGACAGTTCTCATATTGCTTTCTCTTTAAATGGCACTTGGTTTGTTTTCTGCCATGAGGGAGAAATTGTGGTCCAGAACACTGATTCCGGGGCAATTGTGGCAAAATTCAATTCAAATAAAAACACAATCCGTGACTGCTGTCTCTCCCCCGATGGCAAGCTAATAGCTGTTGCTGCTGACCATGCTACATATGTTTGGGACGCCACCAGTTCCCATCCCCACCCCATCAAAATCTTTGTTGGGCACACTGGAGACATCACCTCCCTTGTATTTTCCTCCTCATCCTCCCTTATCTCATCATCCAATGACCAATCAGTCAAGTTCTGGCAGATTGGTGCCCTGGAAACTGACCCAGTTGTAACTGGTCTGGAGCCTGTATCCCTTACCTCCACTCCCATTGCATCCATCAGCCTGCAAGCAGAAGCTGGTATTGCTGTCTCAAGTGATTCAGAAGGAGCAGTGAAGACCTGGGACATCTCAACTGGCCTCTGCAATGCAACCTTCCAAACTCCAGCTAAAACATATGATAGGAGAGGTGTCCAGCTGGTCAATGACAGGCTGATCCTCATTTATTATGGGCATTGGAATCAGAAACTGTGCATTGTGGATGTGGAGAAGGGGAAACTCCTCCAGACAGTACCTCTAGGAGTGAGTAGTTATGATATTGAGGATTTTAAGATATCAAAGGATGGATCTTGGGTTGCTTGTTTGTATCAGCAATTTGTCAGAGCTTGGTCTATACAGATGGGAGAGGTTGTGGGTGAGGTGGAGCTTGAAGAGTGTGATGTTGAAAGATCCCTCACTGTGGATGATTCAGGAGTCTGGGTTCATTCCCCTGGGTCAGAACCCCTTGGGTGGGACTTTGGGATCCCAGGGTCTCCCCCTGTTCAGTTGTCTAACATGCCTTTACTTGACTCCAGGGACACCAAGGTGTGGGATGTTAACCAGTCCCAGATCAAGGATGCAGTCACTGGGAAGGTGGTTTTTCAGCTGGGTGGAAGATTTGCAAACCCCACTTGTTCTCAGTGGGATGGTCAGTATCTGGTTGCTGGTTATTACTCTGGGGAAGTGTTCATTCTTGACTCCAAACATGTCCTCTCCTGGTAGGTAATTTCAGAGTATGTACAGTAGTTAATTGTTTGTATTAACACCAGGAGTGGTTTCTAGCCATGCAAATGCTCAGAAGAGGGTGTTCCAAAGGGCAAGATTGACTTGGGTGGTGACAGGTTGAACCTTCATCAGGAAAACTGCAGATTTGCTTATTCTGCTTGAACAAGTGGGAAAAGTGGGAATACATGTTGAGCAGACACAGGTCAGCACCAACAAGATAACGCAAATACTTACCTGGGGTGAGGGGTTGCTTTCTTAGATGATGAGAGTAGAGAGGAAGAAGAGTTAGATCTTATTCCCACGCATCTATGAGGTATATATACATATAAGTAACGCTCCCACGTTACTGATCTGTGACCTATAGTCACATGGGTATACTCGGCTGCCCTAACGGCGCCTCCTACATATATGCGGCCTAAAGGTGCATGCGTGACTGATGAGTCGAACCTCCAAGTTCAACACTCCCCCATGCTGAGCAGCGGGTACGCGCGTGAGCAAAGGAGGAAGAGCCTGAAGAGAAAAAGGTCAACCATTATCCCAAGAATTCCAAACCGAGCTCTCCTCTAAACTTCAAGAATTTGACAGAACCAAGATTCTTCGTAAACATGTCCGCAGGGTTATTGTCGCCATTTATAAAGAACACTCAAGCATATTTCTGGGATATGACTTCCCTGACATAATGGTAGCGAATGTCGATGTGCTTCGAGCGTCGTTCAGTGATAGGATTTGAGGCTATGAAGATCGAGCCTTGGTTATCCCCACATATAGGTATTGGTTTGAGGCTATAACCTAGCTCCCCCATAAGGGTGTGCATCCAAACCACTTGGCGACTACAGTCCGAGAGTGCCATGTACTCAGCCTCGGTGGAGGACAAAGCAACTGTTTTCTGTGCTTTTGTTGTCCATGAAATAAGGCCACCAGCGAGTTTGATGAAGTACCCCGAAGTGGAGCGTCGGGTGTTTACATCTGAGGCCCAATCTGAGTCTGTACATGCGTTAAGCCCTTGTCCAGCGGCCCCGTTGTAGGTGAGACAATAGTTGGGGGTTCCAACAAGGTAGCGGCAAATATACAGTGCGTGTTTTAGGTGGTCCTCGGTTGGATTAGCCGCGAACTGGGCCATCTTGGTAACTGCAAAGGAGATGTCGGGTCTGGTACCTAGCATTAGGTATAGTAGAGAACCTATAATGGTTTGATATCTGCTTCTCAGCTCCGGGTTTGCTGCCTTGTCCATGGACTTTGTTGGCGCATAACCAGCAGGGAGAGGAGTAGGAACGGCTTTCGCGTTTTGCATTCCACAACGTTCTAGGACGGTCTGCAAGTACTGCGCTTGGTCGAGGAAGACATTCTGACCAGCACGACCAATCCTCATATGGAGGAACTCTGTTAGTTCTCCAAGATCTCGTGATTCCCAACGTTTCATGAACCTCTGCTTCATGGTGTCAACAGCAGGTTTCTTTGGTCCAAGGAATATAGCATTGTCGACATAGATGACAGTGACAACAAACATTTGGGAGGCTTCATCGAGACACATGAAGAGTCCTGCGTCTGAATCTAGGTTTACGAAACCTAGCTCCTCCATCGACTTCTTGAGGACTCGCCACCAGGCAAGCCCGGCCTGTTTAAGACCATAAAGGGCACGACGAAGTCGTAAGACATGCTTTTCTCTCTCCATGCCCTTTGCATGGAACCCTTCTGGTTGTTCCATGTAGATCTCTTCATCTAGTTCGCCATAAAGGTAGGCGTTCCGAACATCAAGACCAGAGGTATACCATCCCTCTAATGCTGCCAAGGCAAGAATAAGGCACACGGTCTCAAAACGAACTACAGGAGAGAAGATCTGGTCAAAGTCCATTCCTTCGACCTGAGAGAATCCTTTTGCTACGAGGCGAGCTCTCTTCCTTCCATCGGGTTTGACATCGAATACCCAACGGTTTTTGATGACTCTGTGGCCACTAGGGCGCTCTACTATGTCAAAAATGTTTCTCTTTAGCAGCGTTTTGATTTCACGCTGGCAGGCAGCTGTCCAGTCTTCCAGCTGTCCTGCAGGAAGTCCCATTACGTCTCTGTAGGTCCATTCCTTGGGGCCTTTCTCCTTGGGGGTGATAATGGCCTTGGAAATGAGGAAATTGTAGAAAGCTACTCCCCCTTCCCGGGAGAGTCTGGCCACCTTCTTGTCACCGGAGGAGGAGGGGGAGCCAAGGGCATCATCAACCTCTCCCTCAGAGCCGCTCCCTGAGTCCTCTTCCTCACTTGAGTAATAGGGGACAGTGTCCGGAACAGGAACTCCCCCGGGAATGGCTTGTCTCCTAGGACGACTGGACTCCTTGCCAACCACTCTCCTCCAGTCCCTCTGACGTTTGATATCCTTTTCGACCTGGACCGGGTGTTTTTCCCCATAGACATTCGAGCCCATGTAGCGCTCAGGTACCCTCTTGACCCTGGTTGACTTTTCACGAGGAGGGGGCAAAGCAGCCGGTTGACGCCTCCTCGGGAGAGGGAGTGGGAGACTGGAAGGAGGATGTTCTGATGGTGCATCTTCAACTGGGATGGTCTGCCTTTGTTTCCCTTTGATGTTATCAGGGGTTGGAGGTCTGTCCTGCCAAGCCAAAGTACGTGGAGGGGGGACTCTCATCCCCTGTCGCTGAGACGGTGTAACACCAACATCCTGTAGAGCTCGGTCGATCTGTTTCTCGGTGACCGTTGAGGAACCTTGCCGGATGAAGGTGGGTTGGTGAGGTGGAGACTCCTCATCGTCCTGCAGTAGAATTGGACATTGACATGTGCTGCCATCGCAAGGCGCAACGGGTGGCGCGACTTGACGCAGCCTGGTGTTCATATAGGGAATGGTCTTAGGACATCTCGGAAACATGGATTCATCAAAGGTCGCGTGTGCAGCGGAGAATATAACATTATTTGGTCCGTGCATGAAGATGTATCCTTTTCCTCCAGAGTGATTTCTGAGAAAGGTCATAAGCTCTGCCTTAGGAGTGAGTTTGTTTTCCCTTATTTCTGTTGGGATAAAGACGTACGCTCCGCAGCCAAGGACCCTCAGATGGTCTATGGAAGGCCGCACCTTACTGAGCCATTCTTGTGGCGTGCGCCACTCCAATCGACGCATTGGAGTTCGATTGTAGATGTGGGTCGCAAAGTCTAAAGCGAATTCCCACCAAGATTGAGGGAGACAAGCCTGGAATCGCAGGGTTTCTGCCTTTTCCGTGAGGGTCCTTATTAGTCTCTCAGCCCTTCCATTTTGTTGATGCACATAGGGGATACTTTGTGATATACGTATCCCTTTGTCCTTGAGGAGTTCAAGGAAAGCCTTTGACTTATATTCTCCTCCAGCGTCAGACATCCACTTGATGATGTTTGTTTCATATTGGGTTTTCACCATAGCGATGAATTTCTTTGTCGCTGGAAGTGCAGCATCTTTTGTGCGCAGGTTGGTGGTCCAAGCCTTGGAGGAGTAGTCATCCAAAAACACGATGGTGTACTTGTATTTATGGTACGACTCGGTTGGGAATGTTTTGAGATCTGAATGGATGATCTGGAAAGGCTTTGTGGCCCGTATTTTGGATGGTGGAAAGGATTTGTTTGTCTTTTTTCCTTGTTCACATCTGGGGCATATGTGTTGAAGGGGTATTTGGATACCGGAAGGGAACCCCTTTACATATTTCCCTGCTTTCTGCAGCACCTCTTTCGATGGATGCGCAAGCCTACGATGATAGGTTTCATAGTCAGGGGAAAAGATTTCCTCGGCAGCTCTTATGGAAGGTTTGGCGCCAAGGTAGGTATCGACTGTGTAGACTGTTGAGTATGCGTTTCTTGGGTAGAAGGTGATGAAGTCTTGTCCATTCTGTAGTACGGCGATGTGCTGGTTGTCTCCTTTCGTGGTGAAACCAGAGCGTCTGAGGAAAACACCCAAAGAAAGAAGACGAGACGATAGGTCTGGGACGAAGTATACAGGAGCAACACGAATCATATGCTCAGAACCTTCTATGGTCATTAACACCGTTCCAACACCAATGATATCGGTACTGGTAGTTGTCGCAGTTGCGGCCTTTATGGGTTTCTCCAATGGCGCATATTCGATAAAATCATTTATATCTCCAGTATAGTGGAGGGAGGCTCCGGAATCCAAAATCCAGCTTACTCTGTTCAAGTTTTCTTCTGCATCAAGTTCACTCAGTAGAGGGCAGCAAAATTCATCATTCACATAGGGTACAACACGTGTAGTATTACTCGTAGCAGGTGTTGTGTTATACCCTGTGAAAGACGGATTAGTAGCTTCCAAGGGAGAGGCTGTAAGTGCGCACCGTGAACTAGGACCAGCAGCAGAATTGTGCAAGAACATATCGACGCCTTCCTCATCAGAGGTCCAGTATATATCAACCTCTTCCTCACTGTCAACCCTGGGGTGCTTAGAGGGTCTTGCCACGTTCTCTTTGGCTCTCTCATAGACTTCAAGAGTCTTAACGGTTTCAGTGGTGGGCTTTACACCAAGACGATGGGCGAGAGAGAGGGCATTTGAGAAGTTCGGATAGATGGAGCACAGGACGAAAGGCTCAGGGGTAGTGAGTACAGAGGCGATTTCCCCGAAGTGGAAGGAGGGAGTAGGGGAAGCGGCTCTTTGGTGTTCTTCACCTTCGATGGGCCTGGCCTGCTCCTGCTGGTTTTTGTTCTTACCAGCGTGGGTACCCCTGTACATACCCCTTCCTCCACGTCCACGGTTTCCTTGCCAGCCACCTCGCCAGTTGCCTCGCTGTCCTTGTCCTTGATCCTGTTCCTCTTGTTGTGGTTGGTGTTGTTGTTGTTGGAACTGAGGAGGAGGACCAGGACGTTGGACAGCACTGAGTCTGCGAGCAGACTGTTGGCGATTGTTCTGGCCTTGGACGGGACTGCGCTGCTCCCAAGCGAGGATAGCCTTTCGCTTGATATCGTCGGTCTTCAAGTCTTTGATGTTGTCGGTTTGGCAGATAGACTGGACCAACCCACTCATCTGGTATGGAAGCTTGGAGACAAGGATCATGGCTTGGAGGTGAGGGGGGACGGCGCATTTGGATGCTGCCATCCTGGTGAAACCAACAAGGATGGTGTCGATTGCGAGAGTAGGGTCGGCGTTTCCGGGGATGACGATGTCCATCGCCGCCTTGAGTTCTTTGTATGTAGTGGTGATTCCGGGTTTGCCGTAGGTGGCCTCGAGATACTCCCAGGCTATGGAAGCGAACATGGTGGTGACGTCGGTGTTCTCCTCGATGGTCTTTTGGAGGAGGTTCAATACAGTCGTGGCGATGGTTGGGTGAAGGTGGAGCATGATGTTCCCCAAAGCCTTGTCATTGACATCGAACCATGAGTCAATCTCGGATTGGTTCTTGGGAGGTTTGGTGGTGTCGGCAACTGTTTTGGTTTGAGTACCTTCTGTGTCCGACTTGGTGACAGTGGTTACAGACCTCCCCATAGACAAGAGGCATAGTGGTTAGACCACAGGCATTGTCATCATCGGGTCCTACGAACATGATGATCTCCCCTAAGGAATGGTAGCCCAGAGGACCATAGGTTCTCACCCTGACGCGCACAATGGCAGCGCGTAGCAGCTAGTTGCTTGGTCATCTTTTAGTTACAGACCAAGACAACAGCGCTCATAGCAGCAGCTGTCTGCAGCGTCGTGGAGATGCGCAACACAACCACGCTCAGGTAAGCAGAGCATTAGCACTTGCCGCCATAATGGCGCATGGTGCTTGGTTGGATGATAGACACAGTGGCCGCCTTAAGGGCGCATGGTGTCCAAGCACAGTGGCTGCCTCAAGGGCGCATGGTGCTAACCAGGTGCAGCACAGCTGTTCACCCGGGCTCACAACCTGTTGAGCAGACGCAGGTCAGCACCAACAAGATAACGCAAATACTTACCTGGGGTGAGGGGTTGCTTTCTTAGATGATGAGAGTAGAGAGGAAGAAGAGTTAGATCTTATTCCCACACATCTATGAGGTATATATACATATAAGTAACGCTCCCACGTTACTGATCTGTGACCTATAGTCACATGGGTATACTCGGCTGCCCTAACGGCGCCTCCTACATATATGCGGCCTAAAGGCACATGCGTGACTGATGAGTCGAACCTCCAAGTTCAACAATACACGGAGGTAAGCATCAAAAGCACGAGGCTGTAAACCAGGGTCTATTTTCAAAAAGTATCGAGACCCAAATTCCATGCAAAATGTGTTCCCTGCTTGATCAAGCAGGCAAAAGCACAGGAAAGCATAAGGAATTTGCTAGCAACCGAATAGCATCTAACCGTATAAAACTACATGATGTATTTGATGGCATAGTACAGAAAACGCGGTCATTAAGTTATGGCGGTGTCAAACCCTCATCCATAGTCAACCACCAGACACCGGATGTTGAGCATACAATTGCGGGGAATTGGTGCACCACAGGTGCGGACTTGGGGAACCGTCAACAAACTAAAAGGTGTGGTATGGGGGTAGGGGCACATTCGCATTCGGCGTCGCGGAATTTTGATGGTGTTGTTGACTCCGCGCAAGTTGGTCCGTGTTCCAAACCGAGACACGAACATTTTGAGGGTGGGTGGATACTTTGACGGCTGTGAGGGACAGAAGGTAATGCAAACTAAAGTGAGAAAGCGTCAGTCTTGGGCACTCGGCTTGGCAACCGACCTCTCCTTCTCCCTCTCCAGCTGCTTAACGAGCTCATCGGCGCAAGCTTCCTTCTTGTGCCTCTTCTTCACCTCCTCATCCAACTTCACCTGCCATTCACTCTCGACGTCTTCCCAAACGGCGTGCAACGGCCCACCCCAGATTGTCCTCGTAGCCCTTGACAACGGTCTCAAGCCCGCGGATTGTCCTTCCCTGCTCCATGATCAACCTGTCCTTCTCGCTCTCCGGGGCGTCGGGCGGCAGCAACGGTCGATCGCGGAGTGTGTTTTCGAGGGCAAGAATCTGGACGGCTTGAGACTCCACCTCGCGGCGAGCCGAAAGGAGTTCTTGTTGAAGCTAGAGAGGGGATGTCCTTGAAGTTAGTCTTTGGAAAGAATTGTCAAATCGAGAACGAACCTCATAGGGGGACATGTCGAAGTCAATCTTGACTGGACTGCCAGGTCGCGAGGCTTCTTCGACGATTTGGCTCGTCAAATTTAACTTGGTGAGTTGCTTGATCCTGCTATTCAGGTCCTTCATGATGTTGCTCTCGTCCATTTGCTATCAACGCGGTTAGGAGGTGTGTAAAATAGAACGAAAGCCGAACTTACCTCGCGAGCGGATAACCTTCTGGACCTAGCGGGAGCATCCTTCTCGTTCTCCTCCAACATTTGTTGAGACCTTCGATCTCGCCCAACGCTTCGGTGTCAACGATCCCTTTCTTCGTCGCGTTCAGCTGTGGAAGAAACCAACGCGATCAGCGGCCGCGCAACCATAATGTGGGTGTATGGATCCTACCTGAACCTTCTTGATCCTCTGGGTAAACTGGAGCGTGCTGATGGACTCCACGACGGCGGAACCTCAGGGTTTATCGTGGAGATGACGGATATCCTCACGTTACCGGACAGTGAAGGTTGGAGCATCCTCGTCAACTTGGTTCCGGAACGGTACATAGTCGCTGGTCCGCACCCTCGTCAGTCAACCTACAAGGTCCAATTATCTCTGGGAGCATTACCTTTTACCCTTTGCAGCGTTCTGGAAATCAAGCTCCCCAACGTGAGCAAACTTTAGGGGGGTTCAAGTTGACGCGGTCAGCATTCGGCTCGTTTCGCGGCTTTGCAGTGGCCGGGGTACTGACCTTGTGTTGATGTATTTCCCTTCCCTCGTCCGCTCCTTGTCCGAAGTCGCCTCCCAGATCCGAACCAGCAAGGGTCAGACGGCGGCGCAAACGAGATACGCCGTACATACCAGCATAGAACTCTGCGGCCATCCCTACTCTGCGGCTTCGTCCCTCCTGGAGTCTGGGTCGGAGTCCGGGAGTCATACTTCCTGTCGGTGTCATCCACCCACATCCCTCCTGGATGAACCCCTACTTCCACGCTCCCGACTCTCGATGACAACGCGGAAGACGCTGTGGCTCCTCTACTCCTCTCGTTCCAATCCGTGCTCGCCGTCCTCCGATTCGCGTCGCATCTCTCCAGGACATTCTCGACGCTGGAGAAGTTGGTCACGACTTCTTCCCTGAGCAGCGAGGGCCAGACGTTCGGAC
>Ga0307516_10004512_pt1 | contig 17124 bp, 20 predicted proteins | sample 19_EM_MG_FD_203310 | JGI IMG/M metagenome (GOLD analysis project Ga0307516, IMG submission 203310) | Populus trichocarpa ectomycorrhiza microbial communities from riparian zone in the Pacific Northwest, United States - 19_EM | ecosystem: Host-associated > Plants > Roots > Unclassified | place...
TTCCTAGCTTTTCTAGCTTCCCTAGCTCCCGTAAGGTGGTGGTTGCGTCGGTAAGGTTGGTGGTTGCGTCGGTAAGATTGGTGGTGCGTCCGTAGCTTTGCTAGCTTTCCTAGCTTTCCTAGCTTCCATAAGTGGGTGGTTGCTTCGGTAAGATTCACTATCCTTACTGGAGCTACAGATGCTAGCGAAGCTAGCAATGCTAGCAAAGCTACCGACGCAGGTCGTTCTTACCGACGTGCAGGGATAATTTCTTAATTTTTTCCTGATGCAACAGCGCCACTGCGCCGCGGAGGTGCGTTGTGAGTGCTGACTTACATATACAAAATACCCACAGAAACTAAGTGAAATGGCATAATGGAGGCAATGATGGAACGCAGCGAAGCAACTTTCGCTACATGAAACGCACTTGGCAAAGCTATAGTGCAATTCAGCGCTCTCGTTCTGCCCACTCTTCCTTAGCAGGTTTGGAAGACGCAGCATGCACACTCTCGGTCGATGCCCCCTTGGCGGTAGGCGGGTTCATTGGACACGCTCGGAAGGAGCGGCGGACGCAACCTCTGCTGGCTCAGCGGACACGTCCTGGAGCGACTCGGAGGACGCACCCTCAACAGATTCTGCACGTTCTGTGCGAGCACCCTCTTTGTGTGCGCTCTCCGAGGATGCATACTCGGCAGAGACAGTGGGTAGAAGCACTGGGAAACTTCTTGTTGAACCGGCAGGTTTAGGGCCTGTTCGGTTGCCAGCTGCATTTTGAATCTACCACACAAAATTTAGATGCAGCTTGAAACCTTGGGTTTCTGAGCGAGGTCACCACTTGGTACACCACCTCGAGTTGGCAATTTGAGAAACTGCATTTGTCGATTGAGCCAGAATAGAACAAATAAACTCCACTAGCAACTTATGCACTCTACCCCAGTGCAGCCCTGCCAGTCAACCCAATATCATGCCTATGATGTCCAACTCCCACCCTACCGCTCTATTGCCCAGCAAGGCTCCTTGCCATTGGTGCTCTGATCGCAATACTAAGGAACGCTGCATGGCAGAACACGTAGACACCGAATATCAGAGATGACTGAAAAAATTGCCTAATAATTTAATCTTATGCCCGCACCCCATAAGAAAAGCGGTGAAATTTTTTTTGGCGCTGTGTGATAGGTGCCTGTGGATAGGAGGAGTCACCCGCTGTTTTGCCAGCCGAGTCTGTGGATAGAATGAGTCGTCCGCTGAGTGGCTGAATCCACGGATCCACGGGAAGGGTCATGTAATCGCTGTAAGATGCCAGTTATGGTTTTCTCAGAAACTAGCAAACCTTGATGATATGTACAATTATGATACAAAAGTGTGGCGTGCTGTTGAATATCTGGGTTGCCGAACGGGTTGCCAGGGGAGAATGGAGTTTGCACCTGCAGCTTTGGCAACCGTCAACTCGCCAGAAACGCGAGGTTTCAGCTAAAAATAAACCACTTTTTTTTTTTGAATCCTTACGGGAGCAAAATATAACTTCTCCTCTTACGGGAATTAGCAATGCTTATGGGAGCTACGGGAGCTACAGGAACTCCCTAGGAATTCTCAAAAATTTTGCTGATGGGATGGACAGTCAAACGCCATTCTCAGAGTATCGGCTATGGCAGTCGAGTAGTGCTACACCCGTTGGTACAAGTTCCACAGGGAGATCGTATCCAAGATGTACGTGATGTCAATCGATCTGCAGGCCGCGGATAAGGAGAAGAAGGGTGTTCCAACGCTGAAGGTGCACATTGCCACCTTTGAAAAGGAGGTTGCTGTACAGTGGGATGAATTAACCAAATATCGGGCACAGGCCGATAAGTGGGTGGAGAGATTTGGAAAGCTCGCCGATGACTACCAGACCTTGCGGACGAACGCAAACGCCACTCCAGGAGTGCAGAACACCAACATCCAAAAGATAAAGCCATTCGAGCCGAAGCAGTACAAAGGTTCACAGGACCTTAAAGTCATCACAAGGTACCTCGACGAAGTTAAACATTACGTTTGCCAGGGCGCCTCAATGTGCCCAAAGGCATCTTCAGACAACCAGAATATCGATACCTTTTGGCGTTTCCTCTCGGTGAAGATCTTTTGGTGGTTCGAGAAGGAGATGAAGGAGAAAGAAGTGGACACGAACCCACCGACAGACAGCGACTACTAGATCAAGTGGGCAGATTTCAAGAAAGTCTTCAAGGAGCAGTTTGTACCGAAGGTGGCGGTGTCTGTTGTGAAGAAATGAGTGGCGCGCACTCAAGTTCAACAAAAACTAGGTGCTGAAATTCAACCAGAGGGCATTTGAGTTGATAGAGATCCTGGGAGGTTCGCTGTCGAGCACGAGGGGCGATCCGCTATGGGAGGAGTACCTGCGGAAGCTACTAGAGGCAGCAGCCCATAATATCAGGCAACAGGCTCACTTGATGCGCCGCGTCCACAAGATCGAGCTCACGCTCTCCGATATGTTGGACATCATGGCTGAACGGACGCTACCATATTTGCCGCCCACTACGCTTTCCGACACGCCACAAGTAGCATCCACTCCGATGGTCACCACTTCCACTGCTGGTTATGGCGATTCCATGGACTTGAGCAACATGGAGGACCCAGAACTCTGTACCGTCGAAGAGGCGTCAAAGGGGTATTTCCGGTGCCTGGGTTTCGGACACATTGCGAAACAGGTACCAACTCTGAGTTCCAGCGTACGGCCTGCACAGTTTCATCAGAGACAGCAGAATGGAAGCCACTCTCAGCGTGATGGAAGCCACTCCCAGGCTGATGGAAGCTACTCTTGGCGTGACGAAGACCACCAGCACCGTAAAGGACACCGGCAGTGGCGTCACGAACTGCCGTTGCAGCATCCACCCGCACCGAGACAGCCAATACAACGCTCGCCAATGTCACGTCGCTAGGACCTCTCCCCGACGCAGAAGTGGCTAGGGAATGCTGGCAAGCTTTACATGGTCGGTAAGGACCAGGGTGTCTATGCAGTTGACAACCTCGAAGCGGGATCTGGCACTTTCTTTGAAGGAAGTTGGGATGACGAGGACAAGTGGGAGTTGGCCAAAGGACCAAGGATGGTAGATCTGGGAGAAGTGCCCAATGAGGAGAAGGGCGAGGGGTTGGGAAGTGACGGAGCGGGAAAAGACAGAGAGTAGAAGTGGTGGAGCGTCCTTCTACTAAGGAAAGGGAAGCGGCAACTTTATACTTAACAGATCCTAATGGAATGAAGAAAAATGGTGATGAGAATTCAGATCTGTTACGTTTTTACGCAAAAGTAAAAACTTCCCATTCCAAAACCCGCTCAGCATACACCCTTATGGACCCAGGTGCATCGCATTGCTATATTGATTCAACATACGCGAAGCAGCTGGGACTACCTCTACGCCATGCTGGCCGCAGGTCAGTGATAATGGCCAGCACCAAACACCCAACCTCCAGAGATACCAGGTCTGGCTAGAAGGAAATATTCATGGTATTGCAGGAAACTATGTCGCCATCACAGGATGGTACACACTTTTCGATCTCAAAGGAGCTTATGAGCTTATTGTGGGAAAGAACTGGCACTTGACGACACACCATATGGTGGATTCAGGTAACGTGCTACACCTGATGGATGAGGAGAGTTCAGCCGATGGGCGCGTGGCATTTGTACCCAAGTTGGCATTGAAGGGACTCCAGCCACAGCAAGGACGATACCGGGAAGTTCATAACCATTGGAAGTCAGTGGCTCGTGCGGCATCCATCAACCTGATATCCACAGAGGAAACCGGCCGATTGAGGTCGAAGGCTAGTAAGAAGAGAATATTCGTTCTCGACATACGAGAACGGAAGCTGGAAGAGGAATCTGGCGAAGATAAATCCGTGTTGGCAGACTTGGGTAAGTGGAGAGTCCAGATCCGACTGGAATTCAACGACCTGTTCCAGCCACCAAAGGGAGTGCCGCCGCCGGGAGAACACAATTTCCGTATCGATATGGATCCCACAGGGAAGGTTCGGTACTGCCAGCCATACCGTATGACACAGGCGGAGAGGGCAGAGTTTGAGGTCCAGATAAGTAAGCTGCTAGCCAACGGATGGGTGACGAATTCTCATTGACGCTACGCAGCACTGATCATCTTTGTGAAAAAGCCGGACACCACTCTCCGAATGTGTGTTAATTACCCTGGCTTGAATAAGATAACCGCCAAGGACTGATACCCATTACCGTATATTGAGAATCTGCTGGATAAACTTCATGGGGCAGGGGCCTTTACCAAGCTGGATCTCGCCAGCGGATATCACCAAGTACGAGTACACCCGGATGACTGCCACAAGATGGCGTTTATAGCGCCAGACGGCTTTTGTGAGTACAAGGTCATCCTGTTCGGTCTGGCAAGCGCCCCGGCCGCAATCATGTGTATGATGCACAAGATACTGCATCCCCACCGACGAAACGCAATAGTGTATCTGCACAACATTTTGATCTTTTCGAAGACGTTGGCCGAGCACAAGGCACATGTGGAGGGTGTGCTACAGGCTTTACGGAATGCAAGGCTGTGTCTCAGCGAGCCCAAGTGCGTGTTCAGCACTCTGGAAACGTTGTTTGTATGTTTCAGATTGAATAGGTACGGCATTCACACAGAGGAAAATATGGTCAAAGAAGTATGGAACCGGGCAATACCGAGAATGCCGACAGAACTCGGTGGGTTTCTGGGGCTGGCAGGCTATTCCCGGAAGTTTGTGCCCAAGTTTGCACAGCGCTCCCATCTGCTACACGATCTTGCAGCAAAATCAAAGAGTGAATACGCGTGGACCAAACAGCACAGAGACCAGTTTGAGGACCTCAAGAAGGCGTTAACATCGGCGCCAGTTCTGGCAATGTTGGATCTGGAGGCCGACTTTATCCTACGAACGGACGCATTGGACACGGCTATTGGAGGGGTATTGGCACAAAAGCAGTTGTTCGAAGGAAAGATGGTGGAGCAGCCACAGGAATACGTCTCGCGGAAATTTCACGCGGTCAAAACTAGGTACCCGGCCTACGGCCGGGAACTGCTAGCGATTAGCGCAAACTTGGACCATTGGGCTTGCTACATCCATGGGCGTAAGTGCACCACCATTTACACGGACTACACAGCACTACAGCACATACTTGGACAGAATAAGCTAACAAGTCATCAGTGGTGCCACCTCGACAAGTTGCAACAGCACGACTACGAAGTATAATGCTATCCTGGAGTGGCGAACGTCGTTGCAGATGCGCTTAGCCGCATCGCCTATACCCGGACACCTAATACCCTGGGACCGGGACCGGTCGCAGGGGAAAGTCTCATGAATTTGGTGGAGTTGCGCATTTTGGCATCCCAGGAGTGGCTTCAGTACATCCAGAAGGAGTATACACAGGATTTCACGTTTGCACCGATTCTGGAACACCTTCAGAGCAGAGGCATTGGAAGAGATATTACAACAACCAACAACAAGAAAAGCCGGTGGATATGGGAACGCGCAAAGGGATATATACTGCGGGACGGACTCCATTTCCGCAGGGCCTCAGGAGAAAAGCTCTGTATCCCTCGGGTATTGCAGGCCAATGTCATTCAAGAAGCACACGGTGCTATTCTTGGAGGGCGACATGTCGGCGTCGAAAAGACAGCAGCGGCAGTAGCCTCACAGTACTATTGGCCCCGACAGATGGACACGGTGGCTGAATGGGTTGCCGCGTGTGTCGTTTGCCACTGGCTAAAGCACAAGAATGCCAGGCTGTACGGGCTCCTTCAGGCACTCCCGATTCCCACGGAACAGGCCGAAAGGGTTAATATCGACTTTATAACCAAGCTTCGAGCCGGAAAAGGAGGATACGATGCTGTGGCAACCATCATCGATCCGCTGATGAAGAGAGCCCGATGGATCCCCATCAAAGAGGCCGAGTTGACAGCCGAAACGTTTGCGTAAGCATTCATTGCGGGATATGTCAGCAACTGAGGACTCCCATTGTCAATTGTCTCGGACCGAGATACCAGATTTACCTCGAAATTCTGTCAAGTGCTATGCGCCCAGCTCGGGATTAAACTCCGAATGTCAACAGCCTATCACCCGCAATTAGATAGACAAGAGAAAAAGGTGAACGCCACTCTGGAATCGTTTTTCATGGCGTACATAGCGCAGCTACCATGCCCAGAGCAGTGGGTGCGACTGCTGCTGTTGGCCAAGTTCACGTACAACACTGTGAAACATAAAGCGATCGGCATGGCACCTTTTGAGGCCGACATCAGTCACGTTCCACGGCTACCGCTGGACCTTTTGGCACCTGGCCCGCGGCGTCTGGACTCTCAGGAACGTCTGGCCTACGCAGAGAAGTTATTCAAGACCCTCAGAATTCTCTGCGAAAGGATGGAAGAAACTCAGGTGACGATGTCCGCGGAGGCCAATAAGAAACGGCAAGCACACCCATTCTGGGTAGGGGACAAGGTGTTTCTGGATACGCGGTCGCTGCCCATCGGATACGCCAATGTGACAGGAGCAGCAAACGACAGCGACAACTCTCGAAAGTTCCAGCATCTGTACACAGGACCATTCATGCTGCTGAAAAATGCCGGCGAGAACCCTTTCGTGTTGGATATCCCAGCTCAGTGGTGCTTGCACCCGGTCTTGAACGTCCCCAGACTCATGCCGTCAAGAGTTGACAGAAGCTGCGAACACCCACCACCCCCGCCACTGCGCTCTACAGCAACGGGCGAATACGAGTTGGAGACCATTCAAGATCACCGAGGCACCATGGTCTGAGACCTGAAATACTTGGTCAAGTGGGTAGGTTACAGCGACGTGACATGGGAACCGCTGGCGAAGCTGAGGGGCAGCAGCAACGAGCTACTTCGCGAATACCACGCTGTGAATGGCCTACGCACCTACCGGTGGATGGAACGGGGGTGAGCAGCAAAGTAGGCGGAAGAAGAGAGAATGGTAGCATGTTTGCTGTGTTTTTGTTTTTTGTTTTTGTTTTGTTTTTCATTTCTTGTTATTGTTGTTTGTTTTGTTGAGTGGTATACTTTCTTGGGGAGGGGGCTGGTTTTGTTAGGAGGGGAGTGGTTGTAGGAGGAGGATTCCGGCCACTACAGGCGTTGCGGACGCTATGCCCAGTGGGGTGTCTAGAGTTTGGGTGACACAGACAGTGCTACGTGAGTGTGACATAGGGCTACATAGGACAGTCACGTAGACAGTCACAGGCAGCGCAGGGACACTCGTATAAAGTGTCCGGCGCTTGCCTCTCCAGAATGGACATGCTTCTTGCTACCCCTCAATAATGGGGTCGAGATGTCGTTCCCGGGTTGCCTTGACGAGTTCGTGGGGGTCGTGCATCGGGCAGTTGCAGATCTAGCGGTTGCGGCGGTGGTGGCAGCGGCTGCAGCTCCGTTGGGGGTTAGTAGTTGTAGTCTTTTATTTGTCGGTGGGTGCTGCAGTCGTCGTCATAGCAGGCTGTCCAATGAAGGGAGGCATGGTTTTCCTGTTAGGGCTGTCCGACAGCGGACAGGGGTGGTGATGGGGCCATGGGGACATCCCAGCTGTCCGTGGGAGTGGCCTGGGTAACCGGGCCCCAACCGTTGGGTTGTTCGGACGTAGTGGGGAATTCGGGGGCGGTGGTGTTGTTGGCGAAGGTCCAGCCATCATTGGTGTCGACAGTGGCGGTGGTAGACATTCTGCTACTTTTGGGGGGCTTGTTTCTCTGGGTATTCCTCGTGGAATTGTCCGACGAGATCTTGTGAGTTTTCTAAGTTATGGGCGGAATACCAGGCGCTGTCGGGGTCGTGGAAACTGGTCCACTTGACTCGATACTGGATTTGGTTTCTCTGTCATTGGGAGTCGAGGATTTTTCCTACTTCCCACTCGTGCTGTTCTTGAATGATAACGGGGGGTGGTGGCAGTTGGTTCTGTCTGGGGATCGGATCGATGCTAGCTGTGCGTTCGAGGAGGCTGATATGGAAGACTGGGTGGATTTTAACAGTGGCCGGCAGGTCCAACTTATAGGCGCGTGAGCCTACTTTCTCCAGGATGGTATACGGGCCTATTTGCTTGTGGTCCAGCTTGTTTGATGGTCGGGTTGTTCGGATGTGTTTTCGCGGCAGTCAGACTTTGTCGTCTGGGTTCACTACCGGGTCCGGATGTCCTGCTTTGTTGGCCTGCTCCATTTGAGCCATTTGCACTTCTTTGATTTCTGCTCTGAGGTCCTCATGCAGCTTCCTTAATGCCTCAAAGTATTCTGATACTTCTGGTGTTTCGTCGTTCCTGTTGCCGAGGTACGGCAGAAATTGTGGGTGGTATCCATAGTTGGTGAAGAAGGGGGTTATTTTTGTGGTTCCGGTTTGGGTGTTGTTGTAGCAGGATTCGGCAATTGGCAGTAGTCTTTCCCAGTCATCCTGTTGATAGATGCAGTATGCCCGGAGATACTGCTCCAGGGTGGCATTGTCCGTTTCCGTTTGTCCATCCATTTGTGTCTGGAAGGCTGTACTGAGGTTGCAGTATATTCCGAGTGCTTTCGTTACTCGTTTCCAGAAGTCGGAGGTGAATAGGGACCCTCTGTCTGATATAATGTCGCTGGGTAGCCCATAGGGTCTGATTACTTGCCAGAGGAAGTGATCTGCCAGGTCTTCGGGGTTCATGGTGCTGTGGCATGCGACAAAGTGTCCCATTTTGGTTAGCTGGTCGATTATCACCCACAGCGCGTCTTTCCCATTGCTTATCGGCAGTGCTGTGATGAAGTCCATTGATATCGTATCCCATGGTTAGTGCGGCAGTTCCAGGGGTCTGAGCAATCAGAACGGCGTATGTCGGATTGGCTTGTTTCGATGGCAGGTGTCACAGTGGTCGATGTATTTGTCTACATACTTTCGTTGCCCTGGCCAGTAGAAGATTCGGTAAACCAGTTTCTGGGTTCTTGCTCGGCCTGGGTGTCCCCCGACTTGTGTGTCGTGGTGGTCTATTAATATCTGTAGTCACAGTTTGTTATCGCCACGGATCCAAATGAGGCCGTCATATATTAGCAACTCCTCATTTTCTTCGCATAGGCCTAGTGCAATCTTCCTGTCACGGGTAGTCCCGCTCGCCGTTTTCCTCCTGATTTCTTGGATCTCTTTATCCGCTGTGCTTAGCGTTCTGATTTCATTCAGGAGTTCTATGTCGATTTTCAGGTTGATGGTTTCCATCGTATTGGCTTGAAGTACTCTGAACGCTTCCTCAGGCAAGAGAGTTTGGCCCTGGATCTGCCAATACTTCATATCCTCTTCCCAGGGAGAGTCTCCTGACTCTCTAGAGAGTATGTCTGGTTTGCCGGCCAGCTTCCCAGGTCTGTATTTAATCGTGAAATCGTAGTTAGCTAATTGTTCGTCCCACCGGGCTTGCCATAGGTTCAGAACTTTGTTTGTTTTCCAATATTCCAGGTTCTTGTGATTGGTAAGAATTGTGATTTTTGGCACTGTTGTTTTGCCATATGTGTCCCATTTTTGTAGTGAATCTAAGATCGCCAGTAGTTCCTTGTCATGTATGCCATAGGTCAGTTCCGGGCCCTTCAGTTTTCGGGAGGAATAGACTACTGGATGCAGGATTTTGTTGTCATCAGGTTGTGAGCAGATGGCTCCGATGGCGTAGTCTGAGGCGTCCGTCTTGATTGTGACCGGTCGCTCCGGGTCGAAGTGTTGTAGTATTGGTTCCATAACCATTGCTGTTTTGAGTGTATCAAAAGCCATCTGCTGTTCGTCGCCCCATTCCCAGCTCACTTCCTTCCTTGTCAGGTGGGTGAGGGGTGTTGTGATCCGGCTGTAGTCTTGTATAAACATTCGGTAGAAGTTGGCGAATCCAAGGAAGCTCTGGATTCCTTTGATGTTCGTTGGTTCTTTCCGTTCGTTGATTGTCCTGATTTTCTCCTCGTCCATGCGCAAACCTTGAGGTGATATCACGTATCCCAAGTATTCGATTTCTGTGGTGTGGAATTCGCACTTGGAAGCTTTCAGTGTCAGCCCTGTTTCCTTGACTTGCTCTAATATTGTTCGGACGCGTTCTCGGCGGTCTTCCAGATTCTGTGAGAATATGAGGATATCATCCAGGTATGCCACACAGAAGATGTCAAGGTATTCACTCAGGATGTCGTTCATCCATCGTTGGAACGAGGCTGGCACATTGGTTAGTTTAAACGGAATGACACAGTACTCATACCGTCTGTATCAGGTCAGGAATGCTGTTTTCCACTCGTCCCCGGCCTTAATCCTGAGGTTGTAATAGGCATCCCAAATGTCAAGCTTGGTGTAGATGGCGGCGCTGGATAGTTAATCGAGGGATTTTCCAATTAATGGTAATGGTGTCCAGTCCTTGACCGTGATTTCGTTCAATTGTCGGTAACCCACGCACAAGCGTAGTCCTCCATCCTTCTTTTTCACAAAGTGGATCGGCGCCCCAGCTTGGGAAGTGAATATGTGCATCCATCCTCATTTTTCGTTGATATCCAAGTATTCTTTTGTTTTCTCATCGTTCAGGGGTCGCAAGGGCTCATACGGGGGCGTTTTCCCCTTCTCTAGTGGAATATGATGGTCCTGGGTGAGGTGGGGCGGAGGTGCTGGAGGCTCTTTTTCGGTGAACGCTTCGAGAAATTCGTGATATTCCGGTGGGATTAGATTTTTGTTCGTCTTGGAGGTTTCCTTGAATTTGTTGTTTACAGTCTGGCATACTTGCCATCAGTCTGTTTCGCCGATCTCCCAATTTTCGGGTGCTTTTCTACGGTATTGCTCTGTGGCCTTCTCTTTCAGAACTATGTTGGCTTTCGGTGAGCTAGGTAAGCATTTCTCGGCACAGTGGTCCAAGTGGAATTTCACAGTATGATCATTCCATCCTATCACCGGGTCATGGAGCTTGAGCCATGGGAGTCCTAGGATGCTCGGCGCATTTCCGATCGTGATGCAGTGTAGCCGGATGTCATCCTGATAATGATTCATTGTGAGGTGGACTTGCCTGTCCTGGGTTACCGGCACACCGGTGACCTCACTCCCGTTCACAGTCGGAACCCATCTTGGTGTTGCTTTTTGCTGCATTGGAATTCCACTGGCTTCGGTGTAGGCTCTGTCGACGAAGTTCTCGGATGCCCTGCTGTCTACTAGGGCTGTGGTGTTGTGTTCGTTTCCGTCTGTTCCCATAATCCGTACTTTGATCGTGATTTTTTCTTTGCGGTCATACCTGGTTGTTTGTATCCTGTAGGGTGGGTCTGTTTCTGCAACAGGTTTCTCCCTCAGGTGGCTGTTGCTAAGGCCCGTTCCTGAGGGCTGTCATTTCCTACCGGTTTGAGTTCTTCTTCTGCTTCACTGCTTATGGTATCTTCTTCGTACATGGCTTCCACTGCCCGGTATGGCCTCCTCCGTGGAACTTGTGCTTTCTTGGGCTGGGGGCATTCCTTCGCGAAGTGCCCCTTTTTCCCGCTATCTTGTCATTCGTCCATTTGTGGTCGTCGCGGAAACCAGTTCGGCGTTCTTGGTGCGAACTTGAATCGCTGGGTGGTGTCTAGGTCCATTGCGTCCCCCGGAGGTGCTGACGGCGGAACTTTCGTGTGGACATGAATGCGCGCTTCTGGGCTAGCTGCAGGTAGTCGATTAAGGACTCCGAGGTTGTATAGGCGGCTATCCATTTTGATGGCTGCGGTGGCATAGTCTACCAAAACGGTGGCCGGTATTTCGCTCATGACCAAGTGTCTTTTTACTTCTGGGTGTAATCCATCTCGAAATCGAGCGATTTATACGTTGTCCGCATATGGGAGATCTGCTTTGATTCGCTGGAATTCCGCCCAATAGGTTGCTGCTGTTTGGTTTCCCTGCTGGATTTTCTGGAATTTCTCGAACGCTATTTCCTGGGCGTCTACTTGGCCAAAAGCATGCTTCATGTTGGTCTTCAGTTCTTCCCATGTTAGGTTGATTCCTACTTCCTGGTTGAGAAAGGTTTCCACCCAGTTCCATGCCACCCCTCGGAGTAGAGAGGATGCATATCCCGTCTTTTTCTCATCGTCGTCGAATCGGTTCCCCTCTGACCTGAACTTCATCTCACACTGAGCCAGGAATGTTCTGAATTTTTCTTTTTCTCCTTCGAACCATTCGGAGTCCCTGAGCTTTGTGTAACTGTTCTGTCGTGGTCTGTCGCGTGCTGCTAAGAGTGTTTGCAGCATCTCCGTAGTTAGCAAGTGGCATCCGCTTCCCCCCGTGTCTGATCCTTCCGCCATTCTTCTAGGTTGTTCTGCTGACTCGGGTGTCTGTGGTCTTGATGGTTGTTTTGGTGTCATAGAACTTGGGGCCCGCTGGTCGTCGGGGACTTCCCTGAATTCTCGGAGGTTGAGGGTATCCTCGGAGTCTTTGTTGTGGGACTCCACTATGGGTGTTGTTACACCCTAGTATAATGGGCTAACAGCTCAACGAGAATGTAATAGATATTTGGCGCAGAACATTGACGGTCGCTCGAATGATACTCTCCAAACATCGATGGTCTCGCGAATGCCACCTCACAGCGTCGTCGGTCTCGCGAATACCACTCTCTAAATGTCAACGGTCTTGCGAATGCCACCTCGCAATGTCGTTGGTCTTGCGAATGCCACCTCGCAACGTCGTCGGTCTCCCAAATGCCACCTCGCAATGTCATCGGTCTCGCAAATGCCACCTCGCAATGTCGTCGGCCTCACGAATGCCACCCCGCAATGGCATCTGTTTCACGAATGCCACGCCGCAATGGCGACGGTCTGTCGAAAGACACACTCGTCCGCGATAACAGTGCCAACAGCACCGGACGTTGACAGCACCGACAGCGCCGACGTCAACGGCACCGGCAGCCCTGGACGACAACGGCGCAGAGAGCATCAGACCAGTGAAAGCCTGACACCTACTCAAAGGAATTGGGAAGCACAAGGAGGCAAGAGTCTAGGCGGGAGGCAAGAGTGGAAGTAGGACCTTGGCAGCCAAAGTGGTTTGCCATGGACTACTCCGCGGTAGCAAAGCGGAACCCATATAACCTATAGATGCTATGGGAACGACGAGGTTAGCAGCAGCACTGTATCTTGCCGTTGGTACCGGCCAGGACAAGCACGCTATGGGCTTAGGCCCACATTCAACTTGGCTTTGGCTGGTGCATACGTGAGTGAATTCCCGAAGACAAAGAGTACGGATTGGTATGCGGTTGCGCGGCGCCAAAGAAAAATAGTACGGATTGGTATGCGCTTGTACGGCACCGAAGACAAAGAGTACGGATTGGAATGTGCTTGCGCGGTGCCGAAGACAAAGAGTACGGATCGGTATGCGCTTGTGCGGCGATGAAGACAAAGGGAAGGAATCGGCTTGCGTGCTGAGGAAGAAGAGAAGGAATTGGCATGTGCGCAGCACTGAGGGAAAAAGAGCAGGATATGGATGTGTGGCACGCCGAGGACAAAGAGGGGGATCGGTATGTGCTTACGCGGCTCTCCATTCCTGAAGACAAGGTCAAAGGATAGAGCACAGAGTCAGCGCATGAGGATTCCGCTCTTATAGATGTCCGGCGCGCCGTGCAAAAGAGAGGGACGACAGAGAGAGAACCTGTAACGACACTCCTTAGACTATTCCGCTGTGAATTATCGAAAACCTGACTACGATATCGATTCTACCGTGACTCCGGTGACGTGTCAGCACACCAGTCTCACACTATAGTCTAAGGCAAAAAGTCACCTTTTCGACAAACAACCCTTTCCCAACCAGCAAACATGTCATTCACAGGAGCCGCATCCTCCACCATCGACATGCTACCTCTTGAGTACCCCCGAAATATTGGGAACATCTACAATGACACCTATCCGGAAAACGTCAGCGTTGAGATACGGGAACCCGCGAGCTGGCTGCGCCAACTTGCACATCAACGTCAGCTGGCACAGACCGACCTGCAGCGGCTCCATCACATCTGTGGAGGAGAGTTGATCAGAATGACCACCGCATCCGTTCGACCGAGCGAAGTTACAAAACTCTGTTCCAAGGCCTACAATACATATACGAGCAGGCAAAAGCAGACGTCGGAGCCTCACACGAATGGATGCAAACCGAATTGATGGCAGTCGCCAACGCCTCGCAGCACTTCACTGTGGAAGTCTGGCAAGCTATCCTAACACGCAACGAGGAAGCTGGCCTACAGTCAATGTATTAAGCAATACAAACCACCCGCATCAATGATGCGGTTGCGTTTCTATAAACAGCGGACTTGCAACGAAACCATGAACAGCAAAAACTACGAACCGAGGTTGACTGTACCCAAGCAGCCCTCCGTCAGGTTGCTGAAGCAGTACAACCCAAGGGAAGGACTTGACCAAGCTACTTACAAGCAGCACCTGCGGCTATAGCCCCAAGAAGAATCAGACCACGCGCTATCCCTATGGAGGAAGCAGAACCCCCTCAGAATCAACCAACTGCATCGAGGACGCCGGGCGATATGCGGCAGGCTGAGGAGAATCCGGACGAACGTCTTGTGCGGATTATAGCTAAAACCATCGCCAACACGCTGTCGGCACAAGCAACCCGGACGACGAACCCGAGTCCTTCGACAGGTCTGCCAGCACCCCGGGTGTTGCGCTTAAAGTTAGAAAACCCTGCTAAGTTTGATGGGAAACCAAAGACGCCATTCCGCACCTCGTGGGACTCAGTCCGGGACTACATCATATTTTACCCGGAAACCAGTGGGATACAGCGAATTGCGTGGATCGGAACCCTCTTGACAGACGAAGCAAAGGAATGGCACCAAGCGCGACGAAGGCAAGTAGGAGATGATGATACCTGGAACGCCTAATCCGAAGCCCTGCAGGATGAATATCTGGATTCACGGGAAGCCGCTACAGCATTCAACCAATTATCAGGCCTACGTTGCAAAGGGGATATTAAGGCTTACCTGATGGCATTCCGGGCCTTGAATATCCATGCACGAGTAACTGGGGAAGCACTCCAGAGCAAGGTAAATGTAGCTCTCCCGTTAGAGATTATTGACATGCGCTATGCCCAGAATCCCCGCCTTTTCACGGAAGACGAACCATTCTTGGTGGCCACCTATGAGGCGGGAAGGCACTGGGAAAATCGAAACCTACTTGCAAAAGAAAAAGCCGAAAGTGAACGGGAATCCGGCACAGGTAGCCAGAACGCCACTCCGAAGGGAACCAACAAAGGGTCCCGAGAACACGGAAAAGGAAAGGGAAAAGCGGAACTCCAGCGGAATGAAGGCCAAGCAGGAAAAACCGAAAAAGGGAAACTAAGGAGAGGACTAAGAGAGGCGTTCCAAGGAGTGCCGCAAGATGAGATCGACAAGCACAAGAAAAATGCCCAAGGATGCTGAAAATGTGGACACGACAACCACAGCACCTACCAATGCTACGCTCATACCACCAAGAAAGGAACCACGCTTCCAGAGGCACTGGGACAGATATCAGCCACTACCTGCACCAAACCAAAACGCGATGAAACGGGGCACGCAGTAGCAGCAGCAACAGGTGAAGAAGAACGAAGCAAGGCGCCACTAGCCTGGGCTGAAGACTTGGAAAGCGAGGAGGATTTTTAGGCGGCCGCGAAGTGCCACCGCCCAAGGTCTCAGTGTTAATATGTGGCATTACCAGAAAATGAGGTCCGGAGAAGGAGACTGTTAAAGATTGCCCGATCACCATTCCTCTGAGAGTCTTCACACGAGCAGAGAGAGAGAGAGAGAGAGAGAGATGGAATCGCTCAAACGTGATGTATGTATGCTCTTTTTATCTTTTTTTTTTTCGAAGTATATAAGAGTGTAGAAGGAAGAACACGAAAGAGGCTGCTATGGAAGAATGCCAAGCCGACGTTACCAGGATCCCCTTGCCCTTGCCGTTGCTGTGGTGTCGCTTCCGTCGGCGCGCCACGCCGGAGCGGCGAGAAGCAATTCTAACACACCCCCTCTTCTCATGCTCCGTACCAAACGGAAATCCACCAAATCAAGAACAATCCCATTAAATCCTCGTCGACCTCATTAAAACCTCTGCAGTGAAAACCTCATGGGAAAAACACTTGCTAGTAGGAAAAAGAGTGCCGACTCACTTGCCGACAGGATGCAAGAACATGCACAACAAAAGAACCCTTCTTTTCTCTTCCAACACCCGCACCCCCTTTTCTTCGCCAAAGAACCGCACCCCCGTTTTCCCGAGAACTGTCTCATTCATCGTCGGTGTCGAATGGAGTGAGTCCGGTGAGTTGCAATAGTCGTTCGTGTTGGGGAACCGCAAGAGGTTTTGTCAGCAGATCGGCAGGATTAGACTCAGAGGTAACGTATTGAAACTTAACTGCACCTTTCACCTGTTCGTCGTGAACATGATGATATTTCACATCAATATGTTTCGACTTTTGCCGTACAACTCCCGACGTGATCAATTTGATGGCTCCTTGGTTGTCACATCCGATCGCTACCGGCCCATCAGCTATCTTCACTGCCATTCCTCCTGCAGCCTCCTTCATCATACGCCTGAGCCAGAGGCTTTCCCGGGTGGCGTGCGAACAGGCGATATATTCGGCCTCAAGCGTTGAGAGTGCCACGACGCTCTGAGACTTGGCTTGCCAATGAATCAAGCCAGATATGGCAAGCTCGTTGTTGACATTGGTGTTTCCGAGTCCGAATACACATCCGCCGACAGATTTCCGAGTTGTGAGATTCCCTGCCCAGTCGGAATCGGTGTATCCGACAATGGTGATAGGATTCGGGAGCAGTCGATAATGAATTCGAAATCCGGCAGTAGTCTTCAGGTATCGGAGTACTCTCTTTGCCGCCGTTGCATGCATTTCGAGAGGTTGAACGTTGTACCGGCTGAGAGCGGTGACGCTGAAGGCGATATCCGGTCGACTCCCAAGTGCCGCATACATGAGTGATCCAACCATTGACAGATACTCTTTGCAGTTTGCCGGTTTGTCCTCGCAGTGGGTGTTAGTCAGATCTGTCTGAGGATCAAGTGGAGACTTAGCCGGTTTTGCATCCGTCAGTCTGAATTGTTGGAATTGCTTCTCGCCGCTCCGGTGTAGGTGCGTCAACGGGGGTGACGCCGACGGAAGAGATGCCATGGCAACGGCGGGGAGGCACTGTGCAACGGCTTGGCATTCTTCCATAGCAGCGTCT
>Ga0307516_10004513_pt1 | contig 17122 bp, 22 predicted proteins | sample 19_EM_MG_FD_203310 | JGI IMG/M metagenome (GOLD analysis project Ga0307516, IMG submission 203310) | Populus trichocarpa ectomycorrhiza microbial communities from riparian zone in the Pacific Northwest, United States - 19_EM | ecosystem: Host-associated > Plants > Roots > Unclassified | place...
GCTCTTCGATATTTTGCACGTTTTTCAGAAAGAAAGATGCAAAAGATATCATAATAATAATTGGACTACTTTTCCAATATTATTTCAATATTTCAGCACCAAATATTGTTCTGTGCATCCAGTGTGATGGCATTTATTTGTTTAGAAATCAGCAGCTGCAGGGTGAGAGTCTGAGTGAGACCAAATTCATTCAAGTGCGCGGCGGAGCTCGAGCCGCGCAGTTCCTCACCTTGAACAAATGTTACAGCAGAAGGGCCCAAAGGCCCTTCTGTAAGAGTTTATGATCGCTCCAAGCGCCCTTCAGGGTGGAATATGCGATAAGATCGAAGTCTTCGATAGAACCTCTGATGTACAGCGAAACACGCGACATTGAAGACCCGCACTCCGATCCTTTCAAACCATGTCCTCCTGTTCCAGTTGCGGTACCTGCTTCCGCACCGCCCAAGCTTTGCACGCCCACTGTCGCGACAAAGTTGACCATCCATATTGTGTAGAATGCCAGCGCTTGTTCAAGACATTCGATGGACTCAATCAGGTAGGTGGCAGCCTTAGTCGTCATGCCACATGCGCGGTTAAGGTCCGAGTCTGATCTTTCCTCTCAGCACCTTGATAACGCAGCCGTTCATCAGGATAACTCTACCAATAAATCCGATAATAATTCTGACTCCGATGACGAGACATACACTTGCGTCTCCTGCAATAATCGCTACTTTGTCGATCAACAGGCCCTCTTCATGCATCTCGCTAACAGCTCTTTGCACAACTGGTGCTTTCCCTGTTCTCGTGACTTCTCAAGCCCACATGCCCTGGACCAGGTGCGTGCTTCTAAATTCTTTCTCTTGACCCTCAATAACACCAGGCTCAGCATTCATCATCCCGCGTGCATGGCGGTCGTAGTACCTTCAATTGTCCTCTCTGTTCCAAGACCTTCAGAGTTCCCTCCGCAATTGCGCACCACATTGAGTCTGGCTGCCACAAAATCACCCGGCATCAAGTGACCGCCGCCGTCCACCGCGCGGTCCAGTCTTTTAACATCACCCCAACCATTTCCATCTCCAACCGCATCCAGAATTGGTCCTCTTCCCGCACAACGACGACCTACACCGCCACATCCCTCTCGTTCAACGGAACAGGCTACGAATGCTACCTGTGTCACCGCACTTTCCGCACCCTACCCTCGTTGAACACCCACCTCACATCTCCGGCGCACGATGACGACGAATTTCATTGTCCGAAGTGCAAGAAGCGATTCACGGTTGTTTCAGGGTTGGTACAACATATCGAAAGCGAAGTGTGTGGAGTCGCCAAGTTCAACCAAGTGGTCGATTACGCGACTGCGTTGACGGAGCAGTTTACGAAGTTGCTCAAGCTTTGATGAAATTCTTGCTAGTTTGACGATTTCTCTTTACATGCCCTAGGATCAGAGTCATCTTGCGCTCCGGTGTATTGACTCGAAGCGGACCTGGGTTAATTTTATATCTGATGAGCAAAAACGAGTTGAGGATTGGTTGAGAGGGTTTTTGAAATTTGGAGGAGTGTGGGCCCAGGCCCAGGCTGCCTGGGCGTGTCGGCTTATACCAGGGATCCATTAGATTGAGTCAATGGGTGTATTTAGAGGCCCTTAAAGAACATGCTGATTGAAATCCCGATCTGAGAGCGTGAAGGTGGAGAGCAGGGGAGATTGATCATGATCGGAGAATGACACGTGCTGCACGGAACACCGGCATGTCTGGGTTCGCCCTCCGATCCTCATCGAAGTGGTATGTGATAAAAGCCTTCCAAGTACGAGGATCCGTTGGCTGCCCATGTCCTTCTGTTCAAACTACGATACCCTCTTCACCAGAATCACCACGGTGCAAGATATGCACGCCCATTGTCGCGACGAAGCCGACCATCCCTACTGTAGAGATGTGTAGAATCAGTGGGCCTTTCACCAACCTTTCACGCCGTTCCTCCCCAAACATACCGTTATTAGTAGGACCCTCAGTCACACTGCGGAATCTTCTGGGCACAGTGGCAAGCGACCAACACCATTAATCGTGGAAAGTGGGACGTTGATGGTCAACTGCTGCGTCTCGACATCAGTCCAAGTTCAGATTTCTGGTTTGAAGATGGATTCATCGTCGTTGTTGTAAAGAATGTCGCCTTTCGCGTCCACCAGTCGATTCTCAGCCGCCATTCCGACGTCTTTGCCGGTCTTTTCACTCCCCGAGCCTCCCAATCATGATAACAACGTGGGGAGCGATGTGATGGATGATTGTCCAGTGGTGCACTTATCTGATACACTGGCGGACTTTACGGATGTCCTGAGAGTTCTGTACCAACCTTTGTGAAGATACAAAGACGAATGGGCCGAGTGATGATGTGCCCATCCCCAACCACTTCGACTCTCACCCCTCAGACGCCGACCTATCGAAACTCATCTCATTTCTCTCCGGATTTCCGCATCAGCACGAAATATAAGATGGCCCTCCTCCGACACAAATGCATCTCCGTTCCAAGTTCCAAGTTCCCTGCCACGCTGCACGGATGTGATGATCTCCTCAGCTCAGGGTACAAATACGCGTCTTCGACCATCGTCCGTGCCATCCCACTCGCGCGAGAGACCAACGTTCCAGAGATCTTGCCTTGAGCGTTCTACATCTCCACCGACACGTTGCTGGACGACCCATTGCTCTCCTGGCGCGACAAGGCGCTGTGTCTCGCAGGGAAGCAAAAACTGTGGGAGATGCAGAAGACACTGGCGCACCAGTCTCTGTTCGAGTTTGCGAAAGCCCGGGGTTGCATCTCGTCGTGTTAGCTGCGTGTGCCGCAGACTCCGATGACGTGGCGGCGGACAGAGGAGCTGAGGGAGAATCCGCATCCGCCGAATGAGTTTGATGAGTGGGATTTGTTGAAGCTGTGTCCAAAAGTGTCTGGAATTCACGCAACTGCAGCATCAGAAGGGAAGAGACCAAGTATGGAAGGAGTTGCCGAGAATACTTGTTGGGGAGCTGGGACGAGATTGAGAGAGAGCAAAGTCGGTGAGAAGTATGGATTGAATGTCTAAAGTCCGTTATGATAACCAAGTAACGGTTTAGTTTATGTCCTATCAGCGCCAGCGATATATATGAGTGTGAGTTTTTTTTTCTTCGGCATGACAGTGGGATTATATTTTTACTCGACCAGTCATAGACTATTGTCGAAAGCGTCGAAAATGACAATGCTGCCGCCGTTTCGACCAAATCCACCCTCCCACACCATTCAAGCTGATTCAAAGCCGTCATATCAACATCTGTCGTCATTGGTGGCACCTCGCTAGCTACGAGACGAACGCCGCAATCCAGTCATGCAGCTCCCACAGCTCCTCCATCTTCACCCAGTCCTCCGCTGAATGATCGTCGCCCCAGCTCCCTCGCTGTCTTCTTCTCGAGTCCTCCTTCCGTTTCGGTATCTTCTATGCATTGAAGATCTATCCTCAGCAAAACCGAAGAAGTTAGAGCCGTCACGTCACACCCAGCCGGTCAACTTCTCCATTCCCTCACCACCTGCCCCGTGTATCTCTCCCTCGCCTTCAATCGCTCCTGGTCCTTCACACTCGGAGGCAAACCTCCCGCGGGACGTTTTGCAGAATATAAATATCCTTATGAATCACCCGTCCAATTGCTTCATGGAGATTCCAACCATGTCTCAAAAAAACGAGGTGCGCATGGTGAGATACCAAGAATGTGCCAAGAACCAGTCTAACCTACCCTGTAGACCGTGAAAAGAACACACCATCTAATCCTGGGGACAGCTGACGAACTTTGCGGACTGTCGTACAAAAGAGTCACGAACACCGCTGAATTCGAATTCAATGATTCTATCATTCAGTATTCGACGGGCGCTTCATTACAGTCCACACTGTTGGCTTAGAAGATTCTTGCGAGTGGTGCGGAGTACAAGTTGCTGGGCGTCCTTCTGAGGCCCTCGGATACTGATCAGGCCAAGATCGCCCGACATTTACCCGGTGGCGGATTTCCTCAAGCTCCTGGAGATCGGAGCGTATCCCATGTGATCAGCAATTACGACGCTTCGATCTCCATCACTAACATCCGTTGTGACCGAAATCAACGAAGGTTTCTTGAGACCGGGTGTATAGGGCGAGCGGTTCGCAAACCCTTCTAGCCGATTTGGCGCATATAACACGGGACTATCTCTGAACGTCACCCGTCACCAGGTTTTCTATTGGCCACGTCACCGGCGCGATCGCAATGTTGTGAGGCGCATATGGAACGGGACCATGAGACTCAAAGCCTTGAACATGTGATGGGTTCTGTTGCTTTAAGTTTGCTGTCTCAGCGTCCATCTGGAAGGGCTTCTATATAAGCCCTTCACGAATTGTCAAATCTTGCTAACTCGCCATCATCACCTTTCTGAATGCCCTCGTCTCACGGAATTGCCATCGTAACTGGAGCCTCTCAAGGTATCGGGCGCGCCATTGCTCTCCGGTTCGCGGATGATGGTTTCGACGTCGCGGTCAACGACCTACCTTCTGCAAAAGACAGCCTTGAAGGTCTTTCACAAGAGATAGTTGCTAAAGGACGAGGAACTTGCATTGTCATCGGGGATGTCTCAGTCGAGGCAGACGTGCAAGATATCGTTGCCGTCACCGTCGAAATGCTCGGCGGGGTTAACGTGGTATGTCTGAGACATTTCAGTGTTCCATGCTGCGGTTCATGACCTGGGCGTGGAGATGGTCGCCAATGCAGGGATATGTTATCCACGGGCCGTCCTTGACAGTGCGCTGTTATTTCGCCTCTTCACTTCACTCAGCATGACTCATCTTGAATACCAGCTACGGTGGACGAATGGAACCGCCTCTTCTCTATCAACGCCCGTGGTGTTTTCCTGTGTTACAAGTATGCTGCTCTTCAAATGATCAAACAAGGTCGAGGTGGGCGGATCATCGGTGCGTCGTCAGTTGCTGGGCAGCGAGGTGGGTGGTACCCGAAAGATTGTCAAAGCTACGAGGTCTAATATGGTACAGGCGAGGTGTTTCTGGGTGCCTACAGCTCTACCAAGTTTGCCATTCGTGGATTGACTCAAACTGCGGGTATGTTTATGTCTTGCGCTGTCTGTTTCCCGGGATCATTTACATGTGTCTCTAGCAATTGAGTGGGGGCCGCATAAAATTACGGTGAATGCTTATTGTCCTGGTACGTTTCCGTTCTGTTCGCGCGACGTATGTTCTAACAATGAACCGAATGCAGGGGCCATAGAGACTTCCATGCGTTCGTCCTCATCCACCATGCAAACTTGGACATATAATCAAATATCTGCAGTTGCGAGTATCGGAGAAGCTGTCAATACCGTGGAGGAGTTCTACAAGCAGGTAAGCCCGCTAATTAATTCTTCGTATCATACCTTCATTCATTGACAACAAATCTTTCTGAATGGAAGTGCGCGGATCAAACTGTGCTGGGCTATAACGGTGTCCCGGAAGACGTGGCCAGCCTTGTGTCCTATCTGGCGTCGAAGGAGGCTCATTTCATCACGGGTGAGTTGCTGCTCACATTTGAATTTTTTCATCATCCGACGCCAAACGAATTTTAGGTCAAAGTGTATGGTTATTACCTATTTCCACCTGAATACTGAACAAGTTATTGTGATGTTTAGTTTGGCGTCAACGGTGGTCGTGTGGTTCAATAGGAGCCTTAGTCGCACCGATATCTTCCCGAATCTGCAGCCCTATTTCTGATCGTGGTGTTGTCGGAGACCCATCACATGAAAGATGGCCTTAAGATATTCTATGGTTTGCTTGGATGTGCTTCTGCATATAAGTATCCATCCAAAACCTAACCTGGCTGTCTAATTTTGACCCAACAACACGAAGTGAACCTCGGATTGAAATTTCTGTCTCAGGATATCTGCCAGAACTTCGTGTTTGACGTGTCAATGCCAAGCGGTAAGCTAGCGATGACGAAAGTGATGGTGTCAATGTTACATCCAAGGTTCGTGGTCCGGTAGGAGAGCCGGAGGACGTCCCCGGCACCCGTGTCAACGACTTCCATGCTTCAGCGGGCGCGTACTGTGGATGCATCTGTGTCCAGAATCCGGTAAGGACTGTGCGGCGCAGGGAAAGCGATGAGTCGGACGCCGAGAGAACCCTGATTCACTGTTCACGGATGGTGGGAAGATTCTGAAGAACCAGGAACTGCTGCTGCTGCCGCTCTCAGGCTGGAGTTGAAATATCCCGAACATTTTCTGTTGTCTCAGCAACCAGTGGTACGACTCGTACCGGACCGGCCTCCGGCAACACTCCGGGTTTCCTTCGCTGGATCGTCGGTTGATTTTCGGTCAGGGAGGATTCTGACGATCCAGTGATGACGGCAGTAAGTACGTACGAAGGAAAATGTAACAAATATTCGTGGAGACGAATTCCCACGTCAGAGTCTGGCCGAAGACTGAATCCACTGTACCAACGCCGGATAGACAGGACCGGTAAGCGGTGCTGCACATGGCTGGCAAACACATCATATCATCACCATGCTCACATCATCTCGATGCGCGCGATCCCTCCATCGCTGCGTTCCAATCCTACGTTTTGGGTACGCTGCGTCGTCGTTGCGACGTATTATCATGGTACCCGCATGGTGAGGTCAAGCAACACTCTCATGGCCTAAAAATACCCATGCTTGTTCTAGGTACCCGTGTGACACTACCCGTTCGTCCACCCCAGTCGATTAGGTGCTCTCGAGTCTGGAGTCTCAGCATCTCAACACTCCCTCTTGTCTCGTTCTTTTGGGCGCACCATACAATGAGGTTCTCCCTCACATCTCTGTACGTTTCCGGTTCATGCCGCTCGGACCCTAAGTTAAGTCTGTTGGAGAAATGCCGAGATCACCAAGAGATCACCAACGTTAACGCCGAATCAGGGCTATATGTAGCACGGACCACATGACATCCTTAGACGGTCGGCGGTCGAGCTCCAACTTACGTGTGAACGACGTGTCAAGTCGGCCCTTCAGCTTGAGCTCATGAACGGAATTGAAGGCCGCGACGATCAAACGCCACATGACAGAGGGCTACTTAAGTCGTTGGGTCCTAACCCCGTGGGTATGTTCCGTTCCCATATTCTCTAGTCATGTTTTCTCTCCGCGTTTTTGCCTTTGCATTCGCGTGCCTCGCTGCCACTACCGAAGCTATTGTCCTGGAGAAGCGGGCTCTCGCAGAGGTCATTACCAAATGCAATAACCCCAAGCAAGTCGCACTCACCTTTGTAAGTCGCGATACAGTTGTTGTTTTTACACCCCTTCTAAGTCCTTTCTGGTTTCCAGGATGACGGGCCTTGGATCTACCAGTAAGTCGTCGTGTCCCTTCTAGTCAGAGCTTGATAACAAACGACGCAATTTGCAGCGCCAACATCAGTCAGACGCTCAAAGCGGCGGGTGCCAAAGGGACATTCTTCGTCAGTACGTGGCGCAACATTTTCTCATGCAGCCGGATTGATTGATTTGTTCTTATAGATGGTGACAATTGTACGCAATTCTTCAAACCTGCCCATGAAAGGTGTAACTAATGGCACCACAGACGGTTGTATCTACGATCCTGAGCTTTCCAAGAGTCTCAAGAACGCGTATGACATGGGCCACCAGGTTGCCTCTCATACATGGTATCACAAAAACCTCACTACGCTGAACTGGGATCAACGTAACCGTCCTTCCTATGGGTTTTCTCTGATCAACGTCCTGACCTCGATCTCCCACAGTTCATGATGAGATGTGGCGCGTCGAACGTGCGTTCTTTGTCTACTGACATCTCTTTGCCATCTTATTTCGATGGAATACAGAGGCTCTTATGAGGATAACTGGTGCCTACCCGGCCATGATGCGTCCGCGTGAGTTTCCATGCTCGCACGTCCTACCACAATATTCACTACTCAACAGCCTTCGGCTCTTATAATGATCTTGTTCGCCAAGTTTCTGCCGTTCGCGGACAGAAAGTTATCATCTGGGATTTCGAGTACGTCCTCTCTTTCAACTCACCTGCAATGTTGTTCTCTGTACCCAGCCACAACCTGATACAGCTCCGGCGACTCGATTGGATTTACAGCTGCTCAAAGCGAAGCTGCGTATAACCAGACAATCGGGAAACACCCTAGTAACATCCTCACTCTTAACCACGAGGTTCATGGTGCGTCTCCCACCTTTTCTCGGATCTCCTCAACAATGAAGACTTACGTTTCTTGTTCAGAGACAACGGCGTAAGTACTGTCATTTTCACCATCCTTCGGTTCGTTGAACTGGTGGTTTGCTTACAGGCACGATGTTATCCCATACGCCATTAAGAAACTCAAAGCGGCTGGCTACCAACTCGTTACAGTCGCCGAATGTACCGGGTTGCCTGCCTATCAGAGTGTTGGTGCCCCTGGCATACGAGACGTGAGTCCATCAATGAAGTCGCTTGTCCTCCACATTGACTCTGGATTCTAGGCTTCGTGGAAATGCTAAAACTGATCCCCTACCTTGTGAGATGTTAATGTCTCGAATTTTTGCTTGTCATTCCCTACAACCACGCTCCTTTTCATATATACTCTGCTGATAACTATCATTCTAATTCTAATACAATAGTTTTGTTCCATGAGTTTTTATCAAGTTGAGTTATGCGGCTCGCGCGGCTAGCTTCTCCTGTCTACATCAACAGTGTGGTCCGAGTCGGAATCACAACGGTTTGGAATCGACTAGGGTCTGCACGTTTGTGATTCGAAATCCACCACGTTCGCACGTGTTCATATAGTGACCGGGAAGGACTTGGCGCGAAATCGAAGACCCAATGATGGTCAATGTTCGACGGATAGTAAACCCAGAATCACCGTCGACTCATTGCCCTCCCGCCCTTATAGCTGGATCCCTTTTTTGTTATTGAGATATTAGACCAGACCCGAAGGGGATGCGCCGACAGACCGAATGTTGCCAAACAAAAAAACATAAGTGACTCAGCTCAACCCGGGGCGGAACAAATCAAACCAAATAGTTATCTGCCAGCTCGCAACGTGCGTTGGACGCCACCAATCCTGTCAACCCCCTCCCCCGCTCCCCTTTATCGAACCAATGAGGACATCTAACCTCGACCACGTTTGTCATCTCCGTCCAGCCCTAAGCACCATCACGGCGACCCTCGGTGTCGCGAACCAGCCCGTGGAGCATCCCCTCGAAACGGATGCTTGGAAATCGGACTATCCCCCGTTACCGCGCGAGGTACAGACCGATCTTCAGTCGCTCCGCACTCCTATCTTCGAGTTCATGAGCCAACTCGATCGCCAAATTCCCGAGCTCCAAGCTCAGCTCGATCGGCTCCAGCGCGAGCGCGACAGTTGCAAGGCCCGCATGGAGAAAATCGACTCGGCTCTGGCGTCCCACAAGCGTCTCCCAGTCGAGATCTTGGCAAAGATCTTCGCACATGTCAGAAACGAGGTTCCCTGCCAAGTCCCGCGGGTGCACACGAGGGGTTCTCCAGAGAGCGTGTGTGCGCATTGGAGGCGGGTTGCGGTGTCGACTCCTGCGTTGTGGAGGAAGGTCAAGGTTGATTTGAAGGATGGAGTGAACGCTGAGCGTATAACCGGTTTAGCTCACCAGGTGTTTCCCCGAGGGATGCAGGTCCTGCGGGTGTCGGCCCGGTTCACCGATCTGGACGCGGGGGTGATGCGCATCCTCCAATTAGTATCCCCATTCTCGGCTCGAATCAGACGGTTTCGGGTGGACGGAAATCCGTTGCTTCTCCTTCGTCTCAGTTCAGAGCCTTTGTTACCCTCCTTTGAGGCCTTGGAGCTCGTCAGTTTCGCCGCGCCGTCCCCGGACTCAGGTCCAGTCGGCGCCGCGACGTCACGCACGCCCCGATGGCTCCTCGCGGCGGATCCTATGAAGATCATGTCCATCATGAGAACGGTCCCTGCCCTGCCGTGGGCGCAACTCACCGCGCTTTCCGTAAGCAGCTTCAACATTTCAGTGCCCGCCGCGCAAGCCATGCTTTCGCAATGCATTGTCCTCGTGGACTGCACCCTCACGCTCGTCTGGGACCCCATCACGCCCAGTCCTGCTGACCCCATTTCGCTGAACCACCTCCAACGTCTGCGGATCGTCTCCGTCCGCGCAGACAGAAGCCCAGTAGCTGCGTTCCTCCACCCCTTTGTTCTTCCCTCTCTGTCCAAACTCGAGTTAGTCCACCCTACGTACGAAATTGATGAAAACGAGCGACGAGTTCCGAGCGTCATGCAACTGCTCGAGAGATCTAGATGCAAGCTGACGAGCTTCGTTGCACCACTGACCTTGCTTCGAGACCTTGACGATGAGTTGGAGAGGCTCGTGAATGCGTTGTCGCCCACGGTCGAGAAGCTCGTGTTGACGCAGAGTGTGTTCCCTGATGTGATGGTGCGGAGGATAGGAAGCGGGGCTCTTCTCCCCAGACTTTCTCATATTGAGTGCAGAATAGAGTCCTCGCTGGATGGGTTGGCTTGTTTCCTCGAGATGCTTGAGAGCAGGTGGGAAGGCATTTCTGGGTTGTCGCGGGTCCAGAGTGCGACTTTTAGGTGTTTGAAGGACGGGTTGGGGAGGAAGCAGATTATCGAGATGTTGGAGAGGTTTAATGCCCAAGTGGATCGATATGAAGAGCAGGGGAGGGAAATTGTTTTCCATATCATCGGGTAGTCAAGCCAACGAGGGTGCATGCCCATGACCTCCGAGCGACGGACATCCGACTCGGTTGCGGACCGGCGAACAAAGATTTCTCAATAGGTCCTTTGCCACGCGCGAGGCAGGGCAGCTTGTAATTACAGTTTTTGTATTGTTATGATCGATGATGTCATCAACGTTGTTGTTTTGTCACTCCGATAATCCACATCACGCCTAGATCAATGAGCTTCAACTCCCAAATGTCGGCGCGGACCGCCTTTCCTGACGAGACTGTCGCATACACATTCCCTCCAGGTCTGGGGTCGTCCTTCTGCCTAAAGCGCGTCCAAACAAATACCAGTTCAGACGCTACCCCGCCTTTATCCGTCCCCCCATCGCGCACATTTACATCGTCATCATGGCCGTCCCTCGATTCCACGACCTACACACCGGGCACGTTCAACTGCTGCAACTACTACACCCGTCAGTTCTGCTTCCTTCTCCATCCCCACATCGCCTATTGAACGTGGAAATCCACAGTATACAACGCCTCTCAACCAACCCACTGCATCTGTGCCGACATATGCACCCAACTATCCAACCTCCATATCACACCTCCACCTCGGTCCATTTCTCTCCCTCATTCCAACGCTCCATATCCATCTCGTTCTCGTTCTCACCCACACTCATCCTCCCTCAATGATCCCACCCCAGGCCCGTTCCGTAATCCACGCACAAACCTGCTCTACGATCCCTACGACATCGCGCGCCGCGTGCGGGACGCCAGCGCGATCCTTGACCTCGCCGCGTTGGACACCATCTCGATTCGAGAGTGCCTCTCCTGGCTCGGTGATTTAAACTATTATTTGAGAGCGCCGTCGCATTCGAGGTGGCAGGAGCTAGTTGAGGGGGTGGAGTGGGACGAGAATGGGGATTTGATGCCGCGTTACACCAAGGGGGAGGAGACCTTTTTGTCATCGACATCGGAAGCCGCGTCGTCTTCGTCATACTCGGGCTCGTCTACATCGTCTTCATCCGAGTCGGAGATCTCGCCGTCATCATCACTTTCTTCCTCTCCCTCGCTCTACGTGTTGCCATTGCCTTTATCGTCATCGTGGAGTTCCGAGACGACAGCTGTGGACTCTGAACGCGGTAGCTCTTTGTCTGACGCGGGTTGGGTTAGGGAGGAGGAGGAGGAGGAAGAGTCTGAGGACGGTGAGAGCGATGGGGGGATGTGAGTTGGAGGACACGGGGAAGGACATGCACAGTCTATGTACGGATTTTGCTCCCTGTTTATGTCACCGGGAGCCCGTTAGTAAACAATACCAGCTTTCAATTCGAGGCACTATTTCTTGGCCCCAAATGCGCGATATTGTCTAGCGCTACGTTTGACGTTGCTGCCCAGCATTAAATGATTTCTGTGAGGAAGGCCTCAGGCATCCTCAATATGGAGATAATATAGTAATAGACTACGCGAGTTCCAATAAATATCAATCACAAAAAGGATATAAGTACAGGATAACACGGCTCTAGATAACTCAATCAATCCATTCCACATTCCCAAGCGCTAACGCCGTCTCTATCGAGGCATTGGGCACATACAACGTCCCGTCCTCACGCTGCGCCGCCATCCTTATTTTCACGCTCCTATGAACCTTGACCATCCTGTACGATTGTCCCAAAATAACCCTACCCTTGCCCAAATTCCGGCATCGATGCTCCTCCAATCGATCACAATCGTCCCTTTGAACCTCGTGCGTGATAAACAGGTGCTCGACGACCCCCCACGACCTATCCAGCTCGAGTTGGTCATAAATGGGCGATAAAGCGTCGAGGAGCTCGTGTTGTTCTTCCGATTTGGAGGTTGTGGTAAAAAGGCCGTTTACAATTCTCGGGAACGCAGTGATGTCGTAGTTAGCTGCGTTGTAGAGCCCTTTGCTGGAGTCTTTTGGTACAAGCTGGAGGCGGGCGTGGGAGGCGGAGAGAGGCGGTGGGCGGGTTGCGACCTTAGGATACAGTGAGGCGGGATCGAGCCCGATGCTCCGCAGGTCTTTGGACATGAACATGATTCCCGTCTCTGTCCTGAAACATTCGCGAACCATCCAGCGGAGAGTGATGCGGGCGAGGGAATTCGGCATTCCATTGGGCACTGAACCACCACCGACATCTGGGGGATATGTGCCCAATTAAACTTGAGTTGTCTGACGATATATCGAGGTTATAGAGATAGCGCACCGCAATGACATCCACTGAACCAGACCTGAACAAAGACACGAGTCAGATGCTCATGATGATAACTTTGATGACAGATACAGACCTCCTCAATGTGAGTAATCCCCCTCTCACGAACATTACCCTCCTGGACGGCGGCCACGGTTACCTTGGCACCGGGGCCTTCTGATTCCATCTTCTTATGAGTCCAAAGGTGAGGCTGGAACTTGACCCTATGCTCGTCGAGCGAGACAGCATGCCTCAATGTGCGCACAATTGGATTAGAAGTGGTGAATGGCATTTGGTGGGGCCAAATTCCGACGGAGTTGACGGTATCCCTGGTAGGTGCGGTGCCCACATCAGCACGTGCACATCGAACCGCGAAGATGAGCTCGAGTATGAGAACGAACCAAACCCCAATGAACTGGATCTCCACAGGAAATGAGAATGCCCTCTTGAAAGCATTGGCCTGGAGTTTCCCGACGTCGTCGTTCCGGATGTACAGTTTGTAGGCTGAAGGGACTTGGTGTTCATTGGCCTTGGGAAGGAGACCGATCTTATGAGAATTCGCTTAGAACAGTAGAAGAGAGAGGAGTGACTACTGGACCAACTTGGTAAATCATTCCGGCGAGACAACGGGCTGTGTAGGCTCCGCGAGAGAACCCGAATAAGTTGATCAGGTCGCCAGCTTTGTCTATGAGGAAGAAAAGGCATAAGACGGCGTTGCGCGGTAGGGGACATGTAAACGTACAGTTTTCCATGATGAACCTGTATCCGTCTGGTAGGCATCGGGAAGGTCAGGGTGAGGCAATAGTTTACCAAGTAGCACTCACCCATGACGTGGTTGGAAAGGTTCCATGCTATTACTGCATCTATTTTCTGCAATCTGGTTCGTTATCTTGCCCAATACATCAGAAGGTCACATTATATACCAGGGCAGCTTTGGTAGTCAACGGTGTGATTATCATTGGCGCGGTGCCGATTCCGGACTGATGAATAATTTTGCTCCTTGAGCTAAAACTAAACCGGAAAATAATGTTTCCTTACATGATAATAGACCACCTGCATGTCGCGGTCGTCCTTCTTGAGCATCTGGAAGAATTGGACGATGTTTGAATTCTGCGCAAAACCTCACGTCAGGGGAGGATAATAATGGATGTTTAGATCGCTCACGTCCGCGTCAAACCTAGAGAAAATCCAAATAAGTTCGTGAGATGGAGCCCAACGATAGTGGTACTGACTGATCCCCTGTGCCATCAAAGCACAGAACAAGGGTTCGACCACACTGTGCAGGTGCGGGTGGGATGACAGAAGGAACTATAGTCGCCGTTGGCGAATCCTCGACAAAGGGCAGCTTCTGCGGAGTCTTGACCATTTTCAACTGAGGTTCGAATGGCGTTATGAGAACGATTGGATGTGGGATACGATTCAAATGAAAGTATGATAGGGAAGACACACCTATAAAAAGCCTTGGACAACCGAGGGACAGACGCAGGACATCTCCAGGTGTGGTTGATCATATCTCGGTCCCGTGTGTGGAGTTTCCAAAAAAAAAGGCACCGGAAAGACTGATGCCATCCGTCGGGCTTTCCAAGTCTCCGCTATGTGTCCCAATTCCCGAAAGGCAAGGAAGCACCGAATTGGAGGTTTGGGAACGGAACCAAGCTTTCACGACTGGGAGTACTTCATCGCTTCGAATATGGTTTGGAAGTATTCGGCAAGTGTAGAGTTCTAAATCCGACTTAAGTCACTTTGTTCCAGAACTGAGAAAATCGATTCTATCGAGATTGTTAGAGTATGCCCCGCTCTAAACGCTGCAAAGTAAGATTGCCATTAGTTGCTTTTGTTTTTTCAATCATGTGGTCCAATTGTATGGTGAGATATAATATATAGACACTTACAGATACGCACAGCATCTTGCCAGATTACATAGACAAGATGGAGTAAAATCTGTGCAGTGGGCCCTGTGGACCGTGGTAGTATGTACTCAGAAAAGATGGTAAATTTAACTGGTGCCCTGACTTGGCACGTGGCACTTTTTTTGCTTACTAGATAATGATTATGATACTCTACAGATCTGACTCCATCAGCAAAAAGGTCGACCGCTTACATTGCCGGAATCTACCATGTATGGATATATTTGTGTGCAAATGTGCTGTTTTGGGGGGATATATGGTCACGTTTTGACCCATACATGGCAGAGGTCCCATAAGTACCCATAACAGGCAATGTAATTGACCTCCCTTTTTGCTGATGTCATTGAGTACCGCTCGTTTGCCGCTCGTCCCTCAGAATCCATGCTTTTGACAGCTTCTCAGTCGCCAGTATGTCGTTGTAGTATGCTTGCGGGTAAATTAGTGTTCGTCGTCCCAATCGGTCCAGGCTGAACAGTATACTGTATCATTACGACCGTAGGTTCACACATGTGAAAAATTTCGACCAAAAAAAATACAAAAAAATCCGAAAATTCAAAAGAAAAACATTTTCGGTGAGCGATTTTTTTGGCTGTGACCTGTGACTGAACCTACGGTCGTAATGGTACAGTACCCCCGTTCCTTTACCGCCTCGGCAGATCAGAATACTATGGGTGACTTCAAAGCACCTGAAGGCTGGTCGTCCCACTGCAGCGTAACCATCAGCGGTCAGTATCATCGAGGTCAGACCTAAGGGGTGTATATCCCCCCAGCGGTTTTCACCGTGCTTTCAAACCGGCAAGTCTTGGTCCCACAGACATCTGAGCCTTACCCGCAACCCGCACAACACTAGACATCTCCCGCAGCCTCATCATCCGATTCAGTGCGGCAGTGCCTCCCAAAGCAGAGCGCGGAACACAACGACAGCGTCGGCTGAGGATGAACCAGGCACAGAAGCCAAAGCTGCGACAGCGATGGATTCGGATATTCAATTCTCAGCGTCACCGATAGGAGGATAGAGGCCAAGACTGCTGGCGGCGTTCGCACTCGTCCGGGGAGTGCCCCCAAGGCCCGGTTGGGTCGGAACCAGACGCAAGATCGAATGTGGTGGGGACTACTTAGCCTGCTGGTTTTAGCTGCAATCTCCATGATACGAACGTCAGGTTGGACAGTCAAACGTATATTACATTCAACATGTAGACAGGACAGCCTACAAGGCACCGCAATATCGAGCAGCCTTAGGGTTCGTGGTTCGCACCGCTGGAGTTGATGAAAGCTCATTGAAAATTTGTCGTATTAGAACTATAGTCCGTCGAGTGTGCAAGATCGGCAAACGGTATATGAAAAGAGAAAAGTCCAGAAACAGATGCTGGCATCGCACGGGATCATCAGTACGTTAGCATTTCCAAGAAGTCTAGAATCCATAGTGTCGATGCAGAGGACGACATGCAACATGATTCAGGGACTCACGTTGTTGGAATTTGTGATTGATGCGAGCGTGCACGATGCATTGCCCGCACCTTTCCTTTTCTAGGTTTTCCCCTTTGTCGTTTATATTCTAGGTACATGTTTCATATTTCTATTATCCTCGTACATATATAACTAGTTTAGGTACATAGTAGCACCCCATCCGTTTGCCTCTCGAGCTCACCGAGGCCAAACGATAATCTCATCCTTTGTTTCTGTCGTCCTCCGTCGGATTTCGTCGCTTATCCCAACACACGTCCGGTGTAACAGGTGCACCAACACTCTGGTAGGCGCAACCCAGCGCATTCGGCCACTGTAATCAGTTGGTAGCCGGTCGCTTTGAGTTTCTTGATGGCATAAGGGAGAACCTCGTTCCTACCAAACCAGCAAACTACCAGTTCTACGATTCCATACCCGGGGATGTGACAATGACGGTACCTACGCCGTAGTCTCTGAACAACAAATGTTAAATCTTCATCGCCGGAGAGGAAAGGCTGGGAGACGCACCGTAAGTCTCGTGTTTCAAAGTTAAGGGTAAGGATGCTACTAGGATGTTGCTTGACCAGGGCGTATGCGGCTTTGCTTTAAGCAGCTGTAACGCGTGACTAACGAGTCTCCGGAGCTGTATCCAACTGTACTGTAATTATTTCAAAAGAACGTTGAAGGTGAGTTGAAAGACGGGGCGTACTCAAAATCCCAGATGATAAGTTTCTCTCCCCGAATGGTGGACGAGATCGTTGTAAGAGCCGTAGGCCGTCGAGTGTTGAGTATCGTGATGGGACGTGCAAGGGTAGAAACTGACAAGGATGGTTACGTTGATCCCGGTTCAACGTGGTGAGGTTGTTGTAATACCATGTATGAGAGGCCACCTGGTGGCCCATGTCCTGCGCGCTCTTGAGACTC
>Ga0307516_10004514_pt1 | contig 17121 bp, 16 predicted proteins | sample 19_EM_MG_FD_203310 | JGI IMG/M metagenome (GOLD analysis project Ga0307516, IMG submission 203310) | Populus trichocarpa ectomycorrhiza microbial communities from riparian zone in the Pacific Northwest, United States - 19_EM | ecosystem: Host-associated > Plants > Roots > Unclassified | place...
TGGCACCTGGGTGCCCACGCATCGCCGGGCGGTGGGCGTCGTGTTCCAGGAGGCCAGCCTGTTCGAGCACCTGAGCGTGCGCGCCAACGTCGAATTCGGCTGGCGACGGCTCGCGCCCTCCGAGCGGCGCGTCTCGCTGGATGAGGCCGTGGCCTGGACCGGCATCGAGTCCATGCTGCAACGCTCCACCGGTGGCCTGTCCGGCGGCGAGCGCCAACGCGTCGCGATTGCGCGCGCACTGGCCGTCAGTCCGCGCGTGCTGCTGATGGACGAACCGCTCGCCGCGCTCGATGCCGCGCGCAAGACCGAGATCCTGCCGGCGATCGAACGGCTGAATGCCCTGTCGGGTATCACCATCGTCTACGTCAGCCACGCGATCGCCGAGGTCGCGCGACTGGCCGACCACGTGGTGCTGATGGAGGCCGGCAAGACGGTCGCTTCCGGCCCGGTTGCCGAGCTGCTGAGCCGCCTGGACCTGCCGCTGCCGCCCGGCGAGGACGCCGGCGTCGTGCTCCTGGGCGAGGTCGGCGCACTCGACGCGGAGTGGCAACTCGCCCGCCTCGACGTCCCCGGCGCGGCCTTCTGGACCCGCGACCCCGGCCTGCCCGTCGGCCACCGCATCCGCCTGCGCGTGCTCGCCCGCGACGTCTCGCTGAGCCTCGTCGCACAACCCGCCAGCAGCATCGTTAACCAGATCGAGGCCACGGTCGAGGCCATCGCCGACGACACGCATCCCTCGCAGGTGCTCGTGCGCCTGCGCACGCGCGCGGGCTCGAGCGCGCTGCTCGCGCGCGTGACGCGCCGCTCCGCGCAGGCGCTCGCGCTCGCGCCGGGGCAGGCGGTGTGGGCGATGGTGAAGTCGGTGGCGTTGCTGGACTGACGCGCCGTCTTGTCCGTTGCTCGCAAGAGACATGGCGCGGCGCTCGCGTCTTGCAGACGCACGGCCGCCTCACTAGACTTCGCATCCTTCCAACCTTCCTGCCGCCACGGAGCTTCAAGTGTCCTGCCGCATCGCCGCCCTCTAAGCCGTCGACCGCCTTTCCGCCTCATGCCCGCCATGAGAGCGGCCGCTGCAGCCACGCTCCGTGTCCTCCCCGCCTACGCCATGCAGGCGGCGGACGCCCAGCCCGTTCAAGCACCGCGCACGCCCAGTCGTCGGTTCGTTCATTCGAACCAGGAGACGACCATGTCTGCGCACATCGGGTCGGCGCCAGCCGTCGCCCAAGAAATCCAATCGCTGGAGATCCTGAAGTACCCCAGGACTCCACACCTCGAAGGCTCGCGCCTGCAGCCCGGCGACGAAGGGCACGACCACGTCCGCCTCGACACCTTGAAGGGCCGGCACGCCGTCGTCGAGGAAAAGCTCGACGGCGCCAACGTCGGCATCTCGTTCACGGGCGCGGGCGAACTGCTGCTGCAGTCACGCGGCCACTACCTCGCCGGCGGTGGTCGCGAACGCCAGTTCGCGCCGTTCAAGCAATGGGCCACGGCGCACGAGGCGCGCCTGCTGGAGCGCCTGGAAGACCGCTACGTGATGTACGGCGAGTGGCTGTATGCGAAGCACTCCGTCAGCTACGACGCGCTGCCGCACTGGTTCTGCGAGTTCGACGTCTACGACCGCGTGGACGGCGTGTTCCTGAGCACGCCTCGCCGGCACGCGCTGCTGGTGGGCTCGCCGGTCATCAGCGTGCCCGTTCTGCAAGCGGGCGCGTTGCCGCAGAGCGTGAAGGCACTGCGGGCCCTCGTGCGGCCGTCGCTGGCCAAGACGGCGCGGTGGCGCGAAGCGTTCGAACAGAGCGTCGCACGCCAGGGTCTCGACCTCGAACTCGCCTGGCGCCAGACCGACAAGTCGACGCTGTCCGAGGGGCTGTACATCAAGATCGAGAACGACACCGAGGTGCTGGGTCGCTACAAGTGGGTGCGTCCGGACTTCGTCCAGACCATCCTCGACTCGGGCTCTCACCACAGCACGCGACCGGTGATCCCCAACGGCCTCGCCACGGGCGCCGACCTGTACGCACCCGTGCCGCCGGTCGGCTGGAATCCACACCATCCGGCCGCCTGAGCGCGACCGGCAAGGAGCATGACATGAACCACGACGATATCCGCGCGCTGTGCCCGCCCCGAACAGGCGCTGGCTACGACTGGGCCGACTGCTGCGAGGTCTTCCCGCGCCTGCGCACGCTGGAGACGACGCCGCAAAGCCCGCGGTACCACGCCGAAGGCGATGTCGGCATCCACACCCGCATGGTGCTGGACGCGCTGCTGGACTCGCCCGAATTCCAGGCAGCCCAAGGATCGCGCCGCGAGGTGCTGTTCCTCGCGGCGCTGCTGCATGACCTGTGCAAGCCCGAGACGACGGTCGTCGACCCTGTAACCGGCGAGGTCGGACAGCCCGGCCACTCGCGGCGCGGCGCCGTGGACGTGCGCGCACTGCTCTGGCGCGCCGGCACACCGTTCGACGACCGCGAGGCGATCTGTCGCATCATCGCGGCGCACCAGGTTCCGTTCTTCGCATTCGACTCCCGCCGCGGCGAGTCGCCGGAGTTCATCGCGCGCAGGCTGTCCTGGGGCGTGGACCTGCGCGACCTCGTCTGCGTGGCGCGCGCTGACATGCAGGGCCGAATCTGCGTCGACCAGCAAGCCCGCTTGGACGACATCACGCTGTTCGAGCAGCTGGCGCGCGAGGACGGCTGCTGGGCAGAGCCGAGAGCCGCGGCAACCGCGCATACCCGGCTGATGTATGCGCGCGGTGCGCCGCTGCACATCGACACGCCGCTCTTCCAGCCCCCGGGCTCGCAGGTGACGGTGCTGAGCGGCCTTCCCGCATCGGGCAAGGACAGCTGGATCGCACGCCATGCCAAAGACCTTGAAGTGGTTTCATTCGACGATGCCAAGGCTGAGCTGGGCCTGCGGCACGGCGAGAACGACGGCATGGCCGCGCACCACGCCGTCGACAAGGCCAAGGCGCTGCTGCGCCGGCGCGAGCCCTTCGTGTGGAACGCAACGCACCTGAGCGAACAGATGCGCACCAAGACGCTGGACTTGCTGTATGCGTACGACGCGAACGTCACCCTCGTCTACCTGGAGGTGCCGTCCGCCGTACTGTTCCAGCGCAACGGCAAGCGCGACACCACCCTCACGCAGAAAGATCTGGAGCGCATGCTTCACCGCTGGGAACTGCCCCTGCCATGGGAGGCGCACGCAGTGCGTTACGACGTCACGGTCGGCACCGCGCGTGCGGCCGAACGCAAGGATTGACAGGAAATGACGGGCTGCGGCAAGCCTGCATTCGGCGAGTCGGCAGTCCGCTGCAAGGCACTGGCCACGCGCACCGCTACAACCGACGCACCTTCATTCGACAGGTGCAACACGTGCTCGATTCCTCGTTCCCGGACGCCGCGGCGGCGCCTGCGGCCGTCGTTCCCCGCATCCACCTGGCCTCGCCGGCCGACGTGCCGTTCATCGTCGACGCGATCGTGGCCGAGTCCCGCAATGGCCACTACAGCTGCGACTGCAGCCAGCCGGACGTGCTGCGTGGGGTGTGGCACCAGATCCAGTCCATCGTGGCGGACGGCGTCGCGCCGATGCCCGGCGCGCGCAACGGCGCGGGCGGCCGCGCCTTCGTCGTCCAGGTGGGGCAGGTCAACGCCGGGTTCGCCGTCCTCGTGGAGGACACGCCGGGCTCATGGCTCGAGCGGGTCGAGTTGTTCGCCCTGGCCACGCACGCGGCGTACCGCGGGCGCGGCCTGGCGCGCACGCTTGTGAAGAGCCTGGCGACGACGTCGGGCAGCGCGGTCGTCTACGCGCGCTGTGCTGAGACCTCGGTGGCGATGCGCACACTGCTGAAGGCGTGTGATTTCGAGACCCTGCCGGGTTCCGGCGACGGCACGCTGGTGCGCCTCCTGCGCCGTGCCGGCTGAGGCCGCTCAATCACGCGCCGGATATCCCGTGATCGCCCGGATCCGGGCATACAGCGGTGCCAGGCGCCGGTACATCTTCTGGTAGACCTGCTCGTAGAGCTCGTCGTACAGCGCCGCGTTCTGCGTGTTCGGCTCGAAGGTGCGCGCGACGCGCGTCATCGCGCGAACCGCGGTGGGGAAATCGGGATGCAGGCCCAGCCCCACGGCGCAATCGATCGCCGCGCCCAATCCACTGGTCTCGTGGACATGCGGGCGGCTGGCCGGCAGGCGGAAGATGTCCGCGGTCAGCTGCAACGCCGCATCGGACTGCGAGCCGCCGCCCGAGACGCGCAACTCGGTGAGCGCCACCTTGGTCTTTTTCTCGATGCGCTCGCGGCCGTCACGCAGCGCGTAGCCCAGGCCCTCGAGGATCGCGCGGTACACGTGCGCCCGCGTGTGCGCGTCGCCGAAACCGATGATCGCGCCCTTGGCATCGGGGCCGGGGTGGCGGATGCCGGGCGTCCAGTACGGCTGCAGCACCAGGCCCAGCGAGCCCGGCGGCACCGCCGCGACCAGTTCGTCGAGCAGGGATTCCGGGGCGACGCCGCGTTCCTGCGCGGCGTCGCGCTCGCGGTCGCCGAACTGCTCCTTGAACCAGCGCACCATCCAGTAGCCGCGGAAGATCTGCACTTCGCAGTCGTAGTGTCCGGGCAGCGCCGCCGGATACGGCGGCACGAACGACAGCGCCTCGGCGTAGTCCTTCGTGCAGACGTTGATCGTGGCCGTGGTGCCGTACGAGATGCCGCCCAGGTGCGGCTCGAGGCAGCCCGAACCCAGCACCTCGCAGGCCTTGTCGGCCGCGGCGGCGATCACCGGCACGCCCAGGGGGATACCCGTCGCCGTACTGGCGGCCGCGCCGATGCGTCCGAGCACCGAACCCACCGGGTGCAGCTCGGGCAGTTGGTCGCGGCGGATTGCCAGCCCCTGCCATTTCCAGTCCGACGGCTTGGCCCACGCGTGCGCCTTGAAGTCGAACGGCACGTAGCCGACCTGCGAGCCGATCGAGTCGACGAACTCGCCGGTGAGCTTCCAGTTCAGCAGTCCGGACAGCAGCAACACCTTGTGCGTGCGCGCCCAGGCCGCGGGCTCGTGCTCGGCCCACCAGTTCACCTCGGCCTCGCGCTGGAAGTAGCGGATGGTGTCGGCGACGCCGGCGAGGCGGAACGCCGTGCGCCAGGCCGCGTTGATCCGGGGCACCTGCGTGGCGCGGCGCTGGTCGAGCCAGATCAGCGCCGGCAGCGCGGCGCGGCCATCGGCGGCGATGGGCATGATCGTGCCGCGCTGCGTGGTCACGGTGACGCCGCGCACCCGCGCCGCGAGCTCGGGGCGATCCAGCCACAGCTGGCGGCAGGCGCGCGCGCAGGCGGCCCAGAAGCCCTCGACGTCGTGCGCCATCCACCCGGGCTGTTCGACGACGTAGTCGTCGAGCGCGACCTGCGACTTCGCGACCAGGTTGCCGAGCGGGTCGAACAGCAGCGCACGCGCGCTCTGCGTGCCGCAGTCGATCGAAAGCAGCAGGTCGTCGGAACGGGCAGCGGTCATGGGGTGGGCACCGTGTAGCACTGGGAAATGATGCGCGCGTACCGGTCGCATTCGTCACGCCATTGCCCGGCGGACCAACGCAACGACTCGCGCGCGACGGGTTCGAGGCGCGGCAGCAGCGCCGCGGCGCCCTCGGGCAGCAGCAGGCCCAGGCGGGTGCGGCGCAGCAGCAGGTCGTCCAGATGGTGCACCTGCTCGTGGCGCAGCGCCCAGTGCAGCTCGGCCCAGGGCGTGCCCGTGCCGGGCACCGTTTCCAGGTCGGCCGGGCCGGCCTCGCGCAGCAGCGCCTGCGCGTGATGGCCGAAGCGACCGAGCAGCCGGCTGCGCAGGCCGTGCGGCAGCGCCGGCAACGCGGGCGATTCGGGCTGCGGCGCGAAGATGGGATCGGCGACACGGTAGGCGAAGTCGCCGCGACCCGGTGCAGCGGCCAGGTAGGGCGCGGCGTGGCGCAACGCGTCGAGCGCGTTGACGCGGAACGTCGTCAACTTGCCGCCCGTGACGGTGATCAGGCCCCGCTCGTCCCGCACGACATGTTCGCGCGGCGCCTTGGACGGATCGCCGCCGCCGGCGGGGTCGTCGACCACCGGGCGCACGCCGGCGAAGCTGCAGATCGCGTCGGCGGCGCCCAGCGCCAGGCGCGGGAACGCGTGGCGCAGCGCCTCGATCAGATAGGCCGTCTCGCCGGCAGTGATTCCAGGCTCGACGTCGGGGTCGTCGTGGTGGTCGAGGTCAGTGGTTCCCACCAGCGCCACGCCCTCCCACGGCGTCGCGAACACCGGCCGGCCGTCGCGCGGGTGCAGCAGGCTCACCGACTGCGCGACCGGCAGCCTCCACAACGGAAACACGAGATGGCTCCCGCGCAGGGGACGCAGCATCGGCGCGCCCAGCCCGCGGCGCAGGCCGTCGGCCCAGAACCCCGTGGCATTGATGACGCAGCGCGCCCGCACGTGGCCGGTGAAGCCCGCACCCTCGATGCGGGCGCCGACGACCGTGCCCGGCGGGACGCCGGCGCTGCCTTCGGCGGACAGCGAGGACAAGGGCATGTCAACATCGCCCGCGCGCAGCAACGACTTCACGGCCGCGCGGTTGAAGACGCGGGCCCCGTGCCGTTGGGCCTCCTGCAAGACGCGCATCACGAGGCGCGCGTCGTCGGTCTTCGCGTCGAGATAGCTCGACGCGCCCAGCAAGCCGTCGGTCGCCACGTGCGGTGCGAGCAGGCGCAGTTGCGCGGGCGTGTGGAACGCGCGCGTGCGCTGGCGCGCCATCGCGTCGTAGATCCCCAGGCCCGCGGCCATGGTGCGGCGGCTCGGCGAGCGGACCTCGTAGTGGCCCATCAGGAAGCGCTGCGGCTCGACGAGGCCCGGGGCGTCCTGCAACAGCCGGCCGCGCTCGCGCACCGACTCGCGCGTGAGCGCGAACGCGCCCTCGCGCAGGTAGCGCAGTCCGCCATGCACCAGCTTGGACGAGCGCGACGAGCTACCCCAGGCGAAGTCGCGCGCCTCGACCAGCATCACGGCGACGCCGCGGCGCGCGGCCTCCAGAGCGACGCCGGCGCCGGCGATGCCGCCGCCGATCACGAGGAGATCGACTTCGGTCAAGGCAGGTCCCCGCAGCCACCCGGCGGCAGCGCCGCGGCGGCGAGCGTGCGGGCAGACGCGAGACGTCGCGGTGCGCTCACTCCGTGTCGCCCAGCAGGTTGCCGCGCGCCATCACGCCGTGCGGATCGAACTCGCGCACCATCGCGGCGATGGCGGACATGCCCGTCGCGCCCTTCTCGGCGGCGAGCCAGCGGGCGTGGTCCTTGCCGACCCCGTGCTGGTGGGTGATCGTGCCGCCCTGCGCGACGATCGCGTCGCCCACGGCGGTCTTGAGCGACCGCCAGCGCGCCAGCGCGCTGTCGTAGTCGGGCCCGATGCGGTAGACGAAGGTCGAGTAAACGCTGGAGCCCTGCGCATAGACGTGCGACAGGTGGGTGTAGCAATGCGTGCGCTCGCCGTGCTCCGCCAGCGCGGCGCGGCCGGCGGTCTCGAGCGCGTGAACCATCGCGTCGACGCGCGGCCAGTCGCACGCGGTCTCCATCGTGTCGACGGCGTAGCCGGCATCCCACAGCGCATTGCGCAGGTACACGCCCGCGAAGCGGCGCGCCTCCCACTTCTTGCCCAGCACCGTGCCGGTGGACACGCCGCCATGCTCGCGCCAGATCGCCGTGGCCGCGCGCTGCAGCGTGCGAACCGCACCCGCGCTGGCGCCGGTGAACCCGGCGAACAGCAGGCACTTGCCCTCGGCGGCACCGCGCAGCGCGAGGAAGCGCTCGAGCCAGCCGATCGCCGTCTCGTGGCCGGCCATCCTGAGCGTGGTGAAGGTCTCGGACGGGTTGGCGAGCCTCAGCATCGACAGGCCCAGCTTCGCCTGGGCGAGCCGGCGCACCGCGGCGAGACCGCTGGCCCAGTCGGGGAAGAACACGCCGACGAAGCGCTCGACGGCCGGCACGCGCGTCACGCGCACGCTGGCCTCGGTCAGCACGCCGATGCGGCCTTCGGAGCCGAGCACCCATTCGCGCAGGTCGGGCCCGGCGGCCGACGCCGGGAACGTGGGCAGCGTCCACTCTCGCTCGGGCGTCTGCAGCGTGCCGCCCGCGAACAGCTGTTCGATGCGGCCGTAGCGCGCCGACTGCTGGCCCGACGAGCGCGTGACCACCCAACCGCCGAGGGTCGACAGCTCGAAGCTCTGCGGAAAATGGCCCAGCGTGAAACCCTGGGCGCGCAGTTGCGCCTCCAGGTCGGGGCCGGCGACGCCGGCCTCGAAGCGCGCGAGCTGCGCCATCGGGTCCAGATCGAGCAACCGCATCATGCGACCCATGTTGAGCGTGAGCACCGGCGCCGCGCCGACCGGCGTCAGGTGGCCGGCGACGCTCGTCGCGCCGCCCGAGGGCAGCACCTGCACGCCGTGCTCGCGCGCCCAGGTGAGGAGCGTGCGTACCTGGGCCGAGTCCTGCGGGAAGGCAACGCCGTCGGTCACGCGGCCCAGCACGCCGAAGCGCAGCCGCAGCCAGTCGTGCATGGACTGGCCGAAGCTGGCGCGCAACCGGGTCTCGGCGCGGGTGTCGACCAGCGGATGCGGCGGCAGTCGCGACGCCTGGGCGTCGACCTGCGCCAGGGCGGCAGCGAAGGTGGCGTCCGGCACCGGTTGGCCGTCGCCGATGGACTGGGCCAGGAAGGCGCGCGCCTCGGGCTTGAGCTCTTCCTGCACGAGGGCGTCGCCCCAGCCGTTCCAGCGTCGTTCTGCGGTCATCGTGGCTATACTCGTTTTTTGCGGTCGACAGGCGTGCGCCCAGGGCGCGACGCCCCGGATGGTGCGCCGATCGCGCCGTTCCAGCTTGTCTTTCGCCGACAGGCGAGTTGCCACAACATGCCAGCCTCGCCCGCGACGACGCCCGTCCCGCCCCGTTCAGCCGTCGTTGCCGCGGACGCGTCCTGCCCGATCCCGGCAGCGCCGGACGCGCGCGTCGCCATGGCCTACGCCCAGACGGCCGTGGCCGCGGCGCTGGCGATGGGCGTCACGCCCGCGGCGATCTGCGCCGATCTCGGCTGGGGCGTCGAGACGCTGGACGCCGCGCGCGACAGCCTGACCGTGGCCGAGTACCTCCAACTGCTGGGCGCCGGCGACCGCCTCGCCAGCGACCCGGTGTTCGGCCTGCATGCCGGACTCCACGCGCGGCTGTCGACCTACCCGTTCTACGGCCTGGTGGTCTGCGCCTGCACGACGCTGCGCGGGGCCTTCGCCCAGACGCGCCGCTACGAAGGCCTGGCCCACGACCTCGGACGCTCGCGGCTGCACGAGCACGGCGGCGTCGCCACCTACTACTGGGACACGCCCTGGCTGGACGGCTGCACGCCCGCCCAGGCGCGCCACCTGTGCGACAGCGTGCTCGCCGGCATCCTCACTTTCGTGAGCTGGCTCGCGCACGAGCGCCTGCCGGTGCACGAGATCGGCCTGCCCTACCCCGAGCCCGACGCCGCGGTCCGCGCCGCCCATGCCCAGGTGTTCGGCCCCGTCGTCGTCTACGGCGTGCCCGCCGCCTACGGGCGCTTCGACGCCGCGCTCCTCGACAAGTCCGTGCCCAACGCCGACGGCAGCATGCTCAAGGTGCTGCAACGCCACGCGGACGAATTGCTCGCCGCGCGGCTGCGCGAAACTTCCGAGCCGCGGATCGTCGCCGACGTGCGGCGCGAGGTGGCGGCCCAGCTCGCCAACGACCGCGCCCGCGTCGACGACGTCGCCGCCGCGCTGGCCGTCAGCACCCGCACGCTGCAACGCAAGCTCGCCGAGGCGGGCACCAACTTCCAGGCCGTCCACGACACCGCGCGCCAGGCGCTGGCCGAGGAACTGCTGCGCGACTCGCGGCTGAACCTCACCGACGTCGCCTTCATGCTGGGCTACCGCGAGCAGAGCTCGTTCAACCGCGCCTGCCGCGACTGGTTCGGCAATACGCCGGCACGCACGCGGGAGCGCCTGCGCGGGGTGGTCGGCGCGGCCTGAGCCGTCGGCCGACGGGCGGCCGCGACAGTCTTACTTCGGCTTCTTGAGTTTCTTGCGCGCCTTGAACGCCAGCTCGCGCGCATGACAGCCCTCGTAGTGATCGTTGACCAGCCCCATCGCCTGCATGAACGCATAGACGGTGGTGGGCCCGACGAAGGTCCAGCCGCGCTTCTTCAGGTCCTTGGACATCGCCACGGCCTCGGCCGACGGCCCCAGAACCACGCCCGTCTGCGGCGTGTGCGGGCGGGTGTCCACCGCGGGCTCGAAGCGCCACGCGTAGGCGGCCAGCGAACCGAACTCCTCGCGCAGTTCGAGCACGCGTTGCGCGTTGTTGATGGTCGACACGATCTTGCCGCGATGGCGCACGATGCCGGCGTCGCCCAGCAGCCTTTCGATGTCGGCGTCGCCGAAGCGCACGACCTGGTCGGCCTCGAAATTGGCGAAGCCCTTGCGAAACGCCTCGCGCTTGTTGAGGATCGTGAGCCAGCTCAGGCCCGCCTGGAAACCCTCCAGGCAGATCTTCTCGAACAGCCGGCGCTCGTCGGTGACGGGAAAGCCCCACTCCTCGTCGTGGTAGCGACGGTATTCGGGGCTCGCGCGGCACCACTGGCAGCGCAGCACGCCGTCGTCGTGGGAGAACAGGCCGGCGGGAACGGGGGTGGTTTCAGTCATGCGGTCATTCTGCAACCGTCGAGCCGGAACGTCGCGCAGCCCATCGCCCTTCAATGCGGCCAGGCGCGCTTCGGCGCCGCCAGTCCGCCGAATCAGCCGCTCGGCGCGGCACGGATTCCGTTTCGTCGCGCCGGCCCGCAGTTCGTCCTCCGGTCGGCGCGCGCCGTCGCACGCCCCTCGCGGGCCCGGCGACGGCTCCCTACAGTCCACTCCATCGAACCACGAACACCCCAGGAGCCCGCCATGACCAAGACCTTCGCCCACCAAGCCGCCCCCATCGCCCTCGCCGCGCTGCTGACGACCGCGATGCTCTTCGCCACGAACGCCCTGGCGAGCCACCAGTACCGCGTCGCCGCGGCGCAGCAACCGGCCCAGGTCGTGGCGATGGACGTGCAGCACGTGACCATCGTCGGCCGCCGCCTCGCGCACGCCTGAGCCCCCGACCGCTCCCCCAGCCTGTTCGGCCCCGCGATGCGGGGCCTTTTTCGTTGCGCCATCCGGTGTCGCGACACTCGCTTGACATTGTTAGATGTTTAGCTAATGATCAATCATGACCTCGATCTTCAAGGCCCTCGCCGATCCCACCCGGCGCCAGGTATTGCAAATGCTGCGCGCCGGCCCGATGGGCGCGGGGGCGTTGGCCGAGGCGTTCGACGTGTCCAAGCCCACCATGTCGGCGCACTTCGCCGTGCTGGTGAGCGCCGACCTGATCGAGGCCGAAAAGAGCGGGCGCACGATCCTGTACCGGCTGAAGATGTCGGTGCTCGAGGAGGCGTTGATGGATTTCGCGCAGGTGTTCGGCCTGCAGGTCACGTCCGAGACCCCGACCATGCCCGGCCGCATCCGGGCCAAGGAGAAATCATGACTCCCAAGTTCTCGATCCGCCGTGCCCTGCTCGGCACCGCGCTGTACCTCTTGCTCGCCTTGGCCATCAAGAAACTGGGGCCGCTCTATCTCGCCCCGGAAACGGTGCTGCGACTGGGCGGCATGTGGATCGCCGTGCCGGTCATCGTCTTCGCGAACGCCCTCCCCAAATCCCTGGTTCCACTGGATCGCGCCACCTGCGACCCCGCGATCGTCCAGGCGATGCGGCGCTTCGTCGCCCGGGCGCTGGTGCTGGGCGGCATCGGGTTCGTTCTCGCATACGCGCTGGCGCCCGTCGCGATCGCGAACTCGCTGGCGGCGAGCCTTCTGTTGATCGCCCTCATCGCGGCCATCGTGCGCGTGGTGCGGACGGTTCGCCGCATCGCGTGAGGCGGCGATGCTCGCGCTGCTGTACGGACTGAAGTCGATCGCGCCAGCCGCGCTGCAAGCGCTGCAGCCGGGACGCGTCGCGGTGTTCGACATGAACGGCCGCCACCGCTGGGCGGAGGCGCACGTCCCCGGCGCGCGCAGCCTGGGGCCCGATTTCACGCGGGCAGACCTGCCCACCGATCCGGCGACGCCGCTGGTCTTCTACTGCTCGAACCCGTTGTGCCGCAAGGCGCCCGGCGCGGGCCGGCGCGCGAAGCAGATGGGCTTCGCGGACGTCGCGGTGATGTCGGCCGGCATCGCCGGCTGGCAGTCGGCGGGGCTGCCGACCGAGGCGGGGGCGCCGGCCTGAGCCGCTACGCGCCGCTGCGCTTGTGAACGCTCACGCGGCCTGCGCACGACTTCAACCCTGACCGCAGCCCCAGCGCCAGCACCGCCAGCGCGAACGGCAGCAGGTTGTAGAGCAGCCGATACAGCAGCAGCGCGGCCAGCAGGTCGGGCCTGCCGCGGCCGGCGAGGATCGCCGTCATGCTCGCCTCGAACACGCCCAGGCCGCCGGGGGCGTGCGAGACCACGCCCAGGATCACCGCAGCGATGCAGCCGATGGCGAAGACATCGAACGGCGGTGCGAGGTCGCCCGGCAGCAGCATGTACAACGCGCCGAGGGCCGTGCCGCTCTCGACCGCGCCCAGCAGCATCAGCATCAAGGCCAGCGAGGCGGGTGGCATCGGCAACCGGAACCGCCCGACGACGATCTCGCGCGGGCCGCGCGACAGCCACCACAGCCAGGCGAGCAACAGGCCTTCGATCGCGATGCCCAGCGTCGCATGCCACGCGGGGTCGGTGCCGGTCGCGGCCTGGAACAATTCCGCGCCGGCGAGCATCGTCATGTTGCCGGCCACCAGCGACAGCCAAGACGTCGACACGATGCGCGCCACCTCGCCGCCGGTCAGGCCCTCCGGCAGGTACAGGTGCGCACGCACCGCCGAGCCCGAGACCGCATGGAAGCCCAGCGTGTTGGCGATGGCCGCGCTGGTGGCACCCGACAGCAGGGCCAGCCGCACCCGCACCTTGCCGGGGGCCGCCACGTGCACGCCCACCAGGTCGTACAGCGCCAGGCAGGCGAAGCTCGCGGCCGTCAGCGCGAGGCATGCGACGACGCGGCCGATCGGCTGGCGCAGGAACGCCGCCTCGAGCTCGGCGCGGCCCAGGTCGCGGAACACGAAGTCCAGCGCAAGAACGACCAGCGCGCATGCGAGCGCGACGCCCGCGCGGTGCGCGAGCGTGCGCCAGCCTGCGCGACTCACGCGAGCACCTGTTCCAGCGCCTCGTTCGAGTCGGCGACGTCGGACGTGGCGGACTGCGGCGGCAGCGTCATCAACGGCTGCCCCATGCGGATGCGCGTGCCCGTCGTGATGCCGTCGATGAACTCGAAGCCGGGGGGCACGAACAGGATGATCGTCGAGCCGTGCTGGAAGCCGCCCATCTCCTCGCCCTTGCCGAAGCGCGCCTCGACCGGGATCTCGTTGGGTCCGCGGTAGCGCAGGTGCAGCAGCACGTCGGTGAAGCGCAACCGGATGCTGGCCACGAGGATGGCCGCCACCGGCACGATCGCGATCGGGTGATTGCCGCGCCGCAGCCGCGCGCTCAGCACCGCGCGCTCGTTGCGGCAGAACAGCTTCTCGACGCGCTTCAACGCGATCGGGTTGACGTTCCAGGTGTCGCCGCTGATGTAGCTGACGTGGTGCACGTCGCAGTCGTGCGGCGCGTGGAAGCGGTGGTACATCGCCGACGTGAGGCGCAGCGTGATGAAGCGGCCATCGCGAAACGGGGCGGTGTCGGTGCCGGGGCCGAACAATTCCTCCATCCGGTACGGGAAGCCCTTGGCCTGGAACACGGTCGTCCCGGCCACCGATCCGCAGGCGCCGACGATGGCGTCGCAGGGCGAGGTCAGCACGCCCGGGTCGGGGTCGATCGCGCGCGCGCCGGGCATCAGCTCGCGCGTGAAGCAGTCGTGCATGCTGCGGAACTTGCGGGTGCGGGCGTCGCTGAGATCCAGGTCGGTGAACAGCTTCCACATGCCGATCGAGGCCTTGCTGACGATCGGGTTGCGGATCTTGCTGAACTTGCCCATGAAGTGCGTCAGCGCGATGCGCGGCACGCGATTGGTGAGCAGGAAGTTCAGGTCTTCTTGCGCCAGGAGGCGGCGGAAATGTTTTTTCATCGGCTTGTCAATTGAAACGGGTACATCCCGAGATTGCTATTCACTGATCGAATCATGGAAACCACCTTCGCCCTCTCCGCCCTGATGCTCGCCGCGCTGGCCGTCCTGGCCCCGCGCGCCAAACGACGCCTCGAGCTCTCGCGCGCCAAGCACGCATCGCTGACGGGCCACTCGAAGATGGCCAAGCGCGTGGCGCGCCTGCTGCCCGGCTATGCCTACGACGAGACGCGCTTCTTCGGCTCGGACGGCGCACCGGCCGAGTTCCAGCAGCGGCGCCGTGTCGGGTTCCGCAATCTGGTCGCGCTGTACGACGAGCGCTTCCCGAAAAGCGTCGCACTGACCGCCCAGGCCAGCGCCGGCATCTCCGACCTGCAGTTCACCGGCAGCTACCGCGTTCCGTACCAGTACAGCCCGTACCTGCGCCAGCACCTGAAGACCGGCAGCTTCCTGCAGTCGTCGGCCGGCGTCACGGTGGAGGACCTGGACGGCAACGTCTTCCACGACCTCACCGGTTCCTACGGCGTCAACCTGTTCGGCTACGACTTCTACAAGGAATGCATCGAAGAAGGCGCCTCTCGCGTGCGCGCGCTGGGTCCGGTGCTGGGCGCCTACCACCCGGTCCTGCTGGACAACGTGCGTCGCCTCCAGGAGATTTCCGGGCTCGAGGAGGTGTCGTTCCACATGTCGGGCACCGAGGCCGTGATGCAGGCCGTGCGCCTGGCCCGCTATCACACGCGCCGCAAGTACCTCGTGCGCTTCTGCGGCGCGTACCACGGCTGGTGGGAGGACGTGCAGCCCGGCCCCGGCAACCCGTTGCCGCCGCGCGAGACGTACACGCTCGAGGAAATGAAGGCCGAGACCCTGCACGTGCTGCGCACGCGCAAGGACATCGCCTGCGTGCTGGTCAACCCGTTGCAGGCGCTGCACCCGAACGCCGCCGCGCCCGGCGACTCGTCGCTGGTGGACAGCGGCCGCCGTGCCAGCTTCGATCGCGCCGCCTACGGCGCGTGGCTGAAGCAGTTGCGCGAGGTCTGCACCGCGCGCGGCATCGTGCTGATCTTCGACGAGATCTTCATCGGCTTCCGGCTCGCGCCTGGCGGCGCGCAGGAATACTTCGGCGTCCAGGCCGACATGGTCACCTACGGCAAGTCGCTGGGCGGTGGCCTGCCGGTCGGCGTGGTCTGCGGCAAGCACGCGCTGATGAAGCGCTTTCGCGAAGACCGGCCCGCCGACATCTGCTTCGCCCGCGGCACCTTCAACTCCCATCCGTACGTGATGGGCGCGATGAACGTGTTTCTCGAGCGCCTGGAACGCAGCGACGTGCAGGCGATGTACGAGGGCGTCGACGCGCGCTGGAACGATCGTGCCGCCCGCTTCAACGCCCGCCTCGCCGAGGCCGGCGTGCCGGTTCGCGTGGCCAACATCCAGTCGATCTGGACGGTGCTGTACGACCAGCCGTCGCGCTACAACTGGATGCTGCAGTTCTATCTGCGCGCGCATGGCCTGGCACTCAGTTGGGTGGGCACGGGTCGCCTGATCTTCAGCCTGAACTACAGCGACGCCGACTTCGAAGCGGTGCTGGACCGCTTCGTCGCCGCGGCCGTGCAGATGCAGGCGGAGGGCTGGTGGTGGAACGATCCCGCCCAGAGCAACCGCACCATCCGGCGCGGGCTCCTGCGGGAGATGCTGAGCGAGCGCTTCAGTGGACAGCCGTCGGCGACACCGACGACACCATCTCGCCACGCAGGAGCTTGAGCGGCGCCTGGTGGTACAGGACGATGTCCATGAAGGGGTCGGTGATGATCTTGAACCCCCAGGCCAGCCCTTCCACCAGGTTGCGCGTGATCCACAGCTGGATCACGCGGAAGATCAGGCCGGCGGCGCCCAGGGACAGCCAGGCGATGCCGACGTCGTGCACGAAGCCGCGCAGCTCGGTGTGCGGCTGGATCAGGCCGCCGAGCGACGGCGCGAACCACAGCGCTGCCGGAATCGCCACCCAGATGGCCATCAGCACGATCTTGCGGCGGATGTTGTAGCCGGCCTTGACCTCTTCCTTGTACTCGTCGGTGACCTGGTTCACGTCGTCGTAGCCGCGCGGCTCGAAGAAGAAGTGACCGGCCTGGCGGGTCGTCATCGATACGGTCCAGGCGAGGACGGCAGCGAGCGCCGGATCGACGAACAGCAGTCCATAAGAGATGCAGAACACGATCGCGCTGATCAGGTGCAGGCTCTGGTTGATGGTGCTGTGGTGATAGAAGCGGTGGTCGTCCCAGCGCAGCGTGCGCAGCGTTTGCATGAATTGGTTCACGGTGTTCCTCTCAGGAGTTCGCCGGCGGCAAGGCGACCACGGCGTGACAGGATGGTGACTTGCAAATATGAAAGGCCCGTGTCCGTTTATCCATCGAATAGACGCGGAACTGTCATCGATTTGTTGCTTGGCGTGGTCATCATCGGCAGCGACCGCAACGAATCGGAGGTTTCCTCGTGGACATTCACCCCGGCCTCCAGCGCCCCCTGCGAATCGCCTGCGTGACCGAGACCTACCCGCCCGAGGTGAACGGCGTCGCGATGACGATCGCCCGGCTCGTGCAGAGCCTGCGCGCGCGCCACCACGTGGTGCAGGTGATACGGCCGCGCCAGGGTGTCGACACCGGCGCGACCTCAGCGGACGGCCACGACGACGTGCTGGTGCGCGGCGTGCCGATCCCGCGCTACGCGGGCCTGCGCATGGGCCTGCCGTGCATGGGCACGCTCGTGAAGCTGTGGAAGGCGCAGCGACCGGACGTCGTCCACATCGCCACCGAGGGCCCGCTGGGCCGCTCCGCGCTGCTCGCCGCCAAGGCGCTGGGCCTGCCCGTGTGCTCCGACTTCCGCACCAACTTCCACGCCTACAGCCGGCACTACGGATTCGGCTTCCTGCGCCGGCCGATC
>Ga0307516_10004515_pt1 | contig 17120 bp, 5 predicted proteins | sample 19_EM_MG_FD_203310 | JGI IMG/M metagenome (GOLD analysis project Ga0307516, IMG submission 203310) | Populus trichocarpa ectomycorrhiza microbial communities from riparian zone in the Pacific Northwest, United States - 19_EM | ecosystem: Host-associated > Plants > Roots > Unclassified | place...
GAAGCGTAGTTTCTGAGCTTGCTTCGTGAAAGCTGGCTTTTTTGCAGTTGGGCTCGGGGTGTTCTTGTCGTTAGGTCGCGGGGCCTTTTTCTTGATGATTTTTACAACGAGGTCGGAGGCTGGCTATTCCGCGGGCCGGCCGCGGCCCTCTTTGTAGGCGCGCACGGCATTGACGATGGCATCGGCCAGCTTTTGGCGAAAGTCGCCGGTGTTGAACCGGGTCTCGTCGCGCGCGCTAGAAATGAACGAGGTCTCGAATAGAACCGCGGGCATGCGCGCGCCGGCCAAGACGTAGAAGCCGGCGCGCTTGACGCCGCCGTCGGGCACATCGGGATAGCTCGGAGAAAGCGAGGCCATCGCGGCGCGCTGGAGTAGTCCTGCAAATTCGCTCGAGCGCGCATCGCTGGTGCGATCGCTTGACTGTCGATTGGCGGTCACCGCGCGCGCCAGCTCGCTCGCGCCCTCGGCCGACGCCGAGTTCTCGAGCGCCGCGATGCGCGAAGCCAGTTGGTCTTTCGAATCGTCGAGCACGAAGGTCATCACGCCGCTGCCGCCGCTGCGCTCGGTGGCGTTGCAATGAATGGAGATGAAAAGATCGGCGCCGAAGCCGTTGGCGCGCGCCGTGCGCTCCTCTAAGGGCACATACACGTCGGTGTCGCGAGTGAGCAGCGTCGAGATACCCAGCTCGCGCGCGATGAGCGGCGCCGCGCGGTGCGCGATGTCGAGCGCTACGTCCTTCTCGCGCAGCCCGGTCGGACCGGTCGCGCCGGGGTCATGCCCACCGTGGCCCGGGTCGAGCACGATGCGCCGCACGTCGCGCGACGCCCGCGTACCGGGGCCGGGCCTAGCGACGTCGATCACCAGGCGAAACGGCTCCGGTACGTAAAAGACCCGGTGCTCGGCTGCATCAGACAGATCGAGCACCACACGGGTGCCGTCGCTGCCCGACGCGACGCGGACGCGGCTCAACAGACCAGCGGCCGCGAGCGAGCTCGTGCCCGTGTAGTGCGCCCCGTGCAGGTCCACGAACAGGCGCGGCCCGCTTCCCCCGCTCGCGGCCACCGTTCCGACTTCAAAGCGGACCGGATTGGAAACGAACACCACGACGCGAGCGGCGTCTTTGGCAGAGTAGCGCTCGATGTGCGTCAGCGTTGCAGCGGTCACCACGCCGCTCGGCGTTTGCGCGCTGGGCGGGGGCGGGGCTATGTTGCTCGAAGGTTCCGGCGTGGCGCTCGCCGAAAGTGCGGCCAAGGCGCTGTCGCTCGGGCGGAAGGCCGTCAGCATGGCCAGCGCCGACTCGAGGCGAGCCGCACAAACGGCATCGGCTCCGCGCGATAGGGCGTACAGGGCGCGGTAGGTCCCGTCGGCGTCCCCACTCTGTTCGCCCTCCAGCAGGGCGCGCTCGAGCTCGGCGGTGCAGCGCGCCCCGCCGCTGGCTCCAGCTAGCTGACGGCGCAGCTCCAGGGCCTCCAGAGCGTCCGCGTCACGGTGCTCGCGACGAAAAAGGCGAGTGCGAATAGTGGCGGCCATGACGAGCGAGCTGGCGGCGTCGACAGCCCCGGGGCGAGCCGCTTCGACCGCCAGCGCATCGGCGCGCGCCACCGCAAGAGGGCGCGCGGGAAGGGGCTCAGTCGTGTCGGGCGCCTCGGGGGGCCGCGGAGCAGCGCTGCCAGAAACCTTTCCTGAGCCTTTACTGCAGCCAAGAACGAGACCCAGCGCGAGCGCCAGGGGCGGCGGTACGGCCCAAAGCATGAATCTTTTCAGCTGGCTGCGTTGCCCAGGCACGAGCGCCGATGCTAGCCTGACTGGAACCAGAGCGCTTCATGCCCGATCCCGATCGTCCTTCAGGCGCCCCGCTCAGCGAAAGTGAGGCTGATCGCCTCTCTGAGCGTTTCACTGCGTCCTGGGACGATCCCGAGCCGCCTACCCTCGAGCCCGAGACCGTCCCTCTGCCTGCGCCGGTCGCGGTGGCCCCTGCGCCGGTGGCCCCTGTGCCGATCGCCGCGGCGCCGGTCGTAGCCGCGCCCGTGCCTGTCGCCCCGGCCCCTTTGGCGGCCGCACCCGCGACACCCGTGGCTGTGGCACCAGCTGTGGCCCCCGCCCCGCCAGCGCTCAACCTCAGCAAACCGAAGCACACGCTGCTGGGCATCGCTCCCATTGTCGTGGGCCCGTCGCAACCACCACCAGTATCGCCCGCTGCCGCTGAGCCGATCGCCGCCCCTCCTCCAAGCTCGCCCGACGCGAGCGCGGTCGCTCGGGGTCTCACCACGCCGGCCAAACCCTACGTCCCCAAAGACGACGCTTCGACGCCGGCTGTCGTGATCAGCGAGGCGGCGCTCGCCGGCACCGAGCAAGTAAAGGTGGAGCGCGCGCGCATCGCTCAGACGATTCCGGCGCAAACCCGGAGTCCCCTCGCCGGAGCGGCACCCCCGAAAGCGTCGTCGGCCGCAGCCTCGTCGCCGACGGCCTCGACGCTCGACGACACGTATCCCCCCGCGCGTCGCAAGGGCAGCAAGGCTCCCTTGCTGATCGCGGGGGCCGTCGTTGTCCTGATCGGCATCGGGGCGGCCGTCAAACTGATGCAAGGCGACGAGAAGCCTGTCGCAGTAGTGAGCTCCGCTACTGCCGCGGTGGCCGCCGAGCCAGCGCCGCCAGCTCCACCTCCACCAGCTGCCGAACCGCCTGCAGCGCAGGTCGCCCCCGCAGCAGAACCCCCTGCCCCGGCAGCATCCGCGTCGGCTGCTGCCCCCACCGAGGTCGCGCCGGCGGCGACGGCCCGGGCCTCTGTTCCGAAAGCGGCTGAGCCCGAGCCAGCTCCTGCCGCAGCGAAGAAAGGCAGGCTGCCCAAGAAGGCACCGCTACCGCCTCCGCCAAAGAAAGCGGCTGCCCCACCCAAGCCGACAGCCGCCGTGGCTGCCTTCCCTCCGGCCACCGAGCCAGCTCCGGCACCCAAGCCGGCCAAGGGTGTGATCGTTCGTGAGACCCCGTTTTGAGCGGGACTTTTCGATTTATCGTCTACCCTCGAGTAAGTGACTTTTTCCTTGTCTAAGGTCTCCCCCAGTCTGAAGAGCGCAGGCATGGCTGCTGCTGTACTCGGCGCGTTGATGCTGCTGCCAGCGCCAGCACGCGCTCAAGACGACGTCACGTTGAGCATGGCTCGCGAACGTTTCAAGGAGGGCGTCGGTTACTTCGACAAGAAAGACTTCGCCAAGGCGCGAGTCGCCTTCTTGCAAGCCTACGCGCTGAAGAAACACCCAGCGGTGCTGCTGAATCTCGCGCAAAGCGAGCTGCGCTCCGGTCACGAAGCAGACGCCGCCAAACACTTCGCGCAGTACTTACGCGAGCACAAAGACGCGACCGACGCGGAACGTCAAGGCGCCGAGACGGGTCTGACGGCATCGAAGGCGCTCGTCGCAGAGGTGGCGCTCGACGTCGACACTGCTGGCGCGGACGTTTACATCGACGGCGATCTCGAAGGCAGCGCGCCGCTGCCGGGCCCGATCTATCTGCCGCCCGGCTCTCACAGCATCCAGGCCCGCAAGGACGGCAAGACCACCAGCGGAGACATCAGCGCGAGCGCCGGCCAGTCGACGAGCATGAGCCTGAAGCTGGCGGTGCCTGCGAAGGCAGCCAAGCCCGCTCCGCCGCCCGCCGAGGGCGACGCCCCTCCGCCAGCGGAAGCCGGCAGCCCCGAGCCACCCGCCGTCGAACCCGAAACCCACCACCGTAAGAAGTTCCTGCCCTGGGTCACCAGCACACCGGGAGCCATGGTCGGTGTGGGATTGACGGGCGTCGGCTTGATCGGCGGCGGCGCCTTCGCGTTCGGGTCCAAGTCGGCGTACGACGCGGCCGATAGCATGGCGAAGCAGATCGGCGACAACGCCGTCAACCAGGACGGCAAGGCCGCGAAAGATAGGTCCGGTGCCTGCACCAATCCCGAGCTGTGGCTGCGGGCGTCGACGGTATGGGGCACCGCGGTCGTGCCCGCCGTCAGCGACGCGCAACGCAGCAAGCGCGCGTCGGAGTACGTCGCCAACTGCAACAAGTACAAAGACAACGTGAAGTCGGGCGACACCTTCAAAAAGGTCGCCATCGTGAGCTTCGCCGTCGCGGGCGCCGCGGCTGTCGGCACCATCATCTACTACTTCGCCGATTCGGGCAGCTCGGATGACAGCGCGCAAGCGCGGAACGAGCGGCGCGTGGTCGTGATGCCGCTGTATCAGCCGGGCTTTGCCGGTGGCCTGGTAACGGGCACGTTCTAGAGCGCGCCGACGAACGACGCTGGGTCTTCAACCGCGTCAGGCCCGGCCCGCTCTTGGCGGCGACGCATCGAGCTCGTTCTTCAAAAGCAACGCGCGAAACGTGGTGCGCGGAATGCGCGCCGCGCGGGCCGCGGCGCTGACGTTGCCGGCGTGACTCGCCAGCAGCGCCTGGGCGTCGAATGCTCCGACGCCGCGCGCGCGGCGTGGTCCGACGTAGCGGGCATTCACGGCCAAGTGCTGCGCCAAGATTTCGGCGCCGCTCGCCGATGCGGCCGCACGGTACAGCACACTGGCTAGCTCGCGCACGTTGCCCGGCCAGTCGTGCGCCACCAGGACCGCCAGCGCGTCCCCACCGATCTGCTTTCTGCCCAGCTCGGGCTCGAGCCGCCGCAAGAGCACGCTCGCCAGGGCGGGAATGTCGCTGCGGCGCTGGCGTAGCGGTGGCAACTGCAGCGTCACCATCGACAGTCGATGATACAGATCGCCGCGAAATCGCCCGTCTTCGACGCGCTCACTGAGCGACGCCCAGCTGGCGGAGACGATTCGCACGTCAACGCTACTCGACGTGTGCGCACCGAGCGGCCTGACGGCACCGTCTTCGACGACGCGCAGCAAACGCACCTGGACGCCGACGGAAAGCTCGGCGACCTCGTCCAAGAACAACGTGCCCTGGTGAGCCTGCTCGAAAGCGCCCTGCCGATGCGCTACGGCGCCCGTGAACGCGCCGCGCCGATGGCCAAATAGCTCGGAATCCGCCAGCGACTCGGCGATCGCGCCGACGTTGAGCGGCAGGTAGGGACCCGTCGGACGCCCCAGCGCGTGAATGGCCTTGGCCACCAGATCTTTACCCGTGCCAGATTCACCTTGGATCAGAATCGGCGCTCGCGTACCAGCATGGCGTCGCACTTCTTCGGCGATGCGCCGCATCGGCTCCGAGCTGCCGACGATGCCCGGCAGCGCGCTGGCTGCAGTAGACACGCTGCCGCGCGCAGGTCGCACCGTCACCGTCGAGCGTCCAATCACGAAGCAGGCGCCACCACTCGGGTCGAGACGCGCGCGCGGCACCCGAGCGCCCCCCACGAAGACGCCATTTTTCGAAGTGAGATCTCGAACCACGACGCCCTCTTCGTCCGCCACTAGCTCGCAATGCAGACCACTGACGGTGCGATCCGGCAAGCGGACCGCGGCAGCGCAACCGCTGCCGAAGGTCAAGAGCTGCCCCTGCCCGAGCTCGAGCAGGCGCACCTCACCGTCCGAGCAGCCCACTTCGACGTAAAAAGGGCCCGGCTCGGGCCGCGCCCGAAGCTCCAAGGTCTGCTGAGAATCCTTTTGGTCCGCCATTTTCGTCACCCTTGGCCCGCCTCATCGGCGCGTCCCACCCGCCGGTTGCGCACCAAAAACGTGGTAAGAGGCTCCCGCCATGAAACGAGCTTTGCTCCTCGGCGTCGGGAGCCTGTTTTTCTCCTCGCTGGCGCTCGCACAATCGACGAGCGAAGGCGTCCAAGCCGGCCTCGACCCCAACGCGCCGCCGCCTACCGTACACGTGGTCGACGACGCGGAGTCGCAGACGCCGCTCGTGCCGCGCGCCAAAGACTTGCTCGACTCGCACGTCTTGCTGGCCGCGTCCGTGGGTCCCGTCTGGTCGCTCGGTCACCTGGGCAGTGACCTGGCCGCCAGCCACTCGCTGGGCACGGGCTTTGGTCTTTCGGTAGACGCCGGCTACGGCCTGAGTCGTTCGGTCGTGCTCGGGGCGTGGGGCAGCTTCGCCGGCTACGCCGACGGCGATCGCTGTCAGTCGTGCTCAGGCAAAGCCTTGGCGGTAGGACCATTCGTGCGCTACCAGCTCTCGCAAGGCTTGCGTTTCGATCCGTGGCTCACGCTCGGCGGCGGCTATCGCCAAGTCAGCGTCGACAATCAGGCGGGCGCTCGGCAGAAGTTCTCCGGCGTCGAGTGGCTGCACCTGGAGCTCGGCGCCGACTACTACCTGTTTTCGGGCCTCGGCCTCGGACCCTATGGCGCGCTCGGCTTGAGCTCCTACAGCACGCGCCCGAGCGGCACCGGCGGCGCGGCCGTTAACACCGAGCTCAGCTTCGGCATCAGGTTCTTGCTCGACGTACCCGGCCGCTGACGAGCAGGCGCGACGCCGCGCGACGCGCTGGCCGAGCCGGGCCTTGAGCCCAGCCCGACCCAGGTCTGGCGCTCAACCGGCCGCGACCGCGATACCGAGCGTCTTTCGCACCTGCGTGTACTGCTCGCCGACGAAGTAGAGCAGTAGCTCTTTCATCTTGTCGGCAGCGGATAGATCGCCCGGCAGTTGCTGCTCCGCGCCGATCAGCTTCTTGGCGATCTCGAGGTCGCCGGAAACGATCAGGCCCGCGCGGCAAGCCGTCAGCTCCACGGCTTGGTTCCAACGCTTGATGTTGGCCTTGGCGCCTTCTTCGATGAAACGCTTGACCACCATGCGCAGACCTTCGAGCTGCACCGGTTGCATGTACTTGGAAAGCTCCTGCGCGGTCGCGCGGATCTGCGCCAACATGTCTTGAGGCAGCGGCGTCTGCGGCGCCGCGATCATCACGCCCGCGTAGAGCATGATCGTGAGCTCGGCCTGCGTCGGGAACAGCGTGCGGATGTAGTGCTCGCCGCGATACAGCGCCAAGTGCTTGCCGCACATGAACGTGAGCTCTTGCGGCAAAAACCCGGTGAGCACCGTTTGACCGGCGACGGACGCCGGCGGAATCGACGGCACCGCCACGATCGCGCCGGGCACGTCGTTGCGCACGTACAGATCCGGGCTCTGCACGCCTAGCACTTGCGCGGCCCAACCGAACGTTTTGGCAAACGTGACGGTCGAGGTCGCCGGATCCTGCTTGAAGCGCTTGTCGAGCACCGGCGGCTTACCCTGCGCCTGCAATTGCGCCACCTTCGCCTGCAGCGCCGCGGGCGCGATCATCTCGAAGATCTTCGAGACGTACAGGTTCTCGTCGGCGTGGAAGACGTTCTTGACCCAATGCTCGTTCGAGAGCCGACCCTTCACGGCCAGCATGCCTTGCGGCCGGTAGTCTTCGAAGAAGCGCTTCTCCTCGTCGTCCGCCTTGCGCAAGAACGCCATCGCGGCCGCCAAGCACCAGGCTTCGTCGTACGACTGCTTGTGTAGGTACAAGCGATACAGCGCGCGATACGGGTCAATCTTGAGCGGATCCGCGTCGAGTATGACGCGCTGCTCGACGATCGCGTCGTCCCAGCGTTCGCTCACTTCGTAGAGCTCGGCCAAGATCTGGTGAACGGTGACCTCGCCCGCCTTGACGGTGGAAGCCATTTTGAAGGCCTCCACGGCAGGGTCGGTCTGCTGCAGACGGTCGCGATAGATGAGACCGAGCTGATGCCAGAGCGTGAACTCGAGGTCGTTGTTACCCTTGCCGGCGATGCGATGCAGCATCTTGCGGTACGCGCGCTCGAGCTGCTTCCAGTTCTTCTGCTGCGTCAGGATCTTGTTGATGCGCTCGAACGACTCGAGGTAGCTCGGGTTTAGGTCGAGGGCGTCGTTGAAGAGCTCGACGGCGCGATCACTGTCTTCGATCTTGTCGCGGTAGATCTGCGCTTGGGTGAAGACGTAGCGGCTCTTGATCTCCGGCTTGGTCTCCATATCGGCGATTGACGCCAACGTATCGACCATCTTCTGCCAATCAGCAGCCTGCTGGTACAGCTGCAAGAGCTTGTGGAGCAGGATGTGGTCGACCGGCTTGAGGTCACGGGCTTCTTCGAGTGCTTCGATCGCCTTCTGGGCGTTCTTGTCTTTTTCGGCCCAGATATCGCCAATTTCGACCAGAACCTTGAAGCGTTCTTCGCCGTCGAACACGCTGTCGAGAATCTGGCGTTTGTAAGCGGCGACCTGCTTCCAGTCGTTGCTCTTGGCGTAGACGTCGACCAGCGCTTCGAGCGTCGGGCGGTGCTCGCCGTTCAGGCCGAGCGCCTTCTCGAAGTTGTTGATGGCTTGCTTGGCCTGGCCCTGCTCGCGCTTGATGCAACCGAGCCGGTAATAGACGTCGGTGCGATTCTCGGAGTCGCTCTCGTCGAGCGCCGTGAGCACCTTCTGGTAGTTGGTGAGCGCGCTCGGCCAGTCCTGCAGGCGGAAGGCCACGTCGGCGATGCCGCGGATCGTCTCTTGGTCGGTGAGGTCGAGCTGGTTGGCGGTTTGGTAAGCCTTGAGCGCCTTGTCGTTGTTACCGAGCGCCGCGTGCACCTTGCCGAGCAGCTTGTAAAACGTGTGCTGCTCGCCGCGCTCGCGGTTCTTGCTCTTGCGGACGAGCAGCTCCGCCAGCGGCTCGGCTTGCTGCCACTTCTCGGTGCGAATGTACTCCTCGACCAGCGGCAGAGCCGCCTCTTCGCTCTCGGCGTCGCACTGGATGGCAAGCTCGTAGGCCTGCACCGCCAGCTCATGCTCGTTCAGCATCTCGTCGCGGAGCTTGCCGAGCTCGACCAATAGCTTGCTGCGCGCGCGCGGCAGCTGCGTGTTCGATTGCTCCTGATCCAAGTAGCGAGCGGCGCGGTCCCAGTCCTGCTCGTCGATGGCGATCGTGCGCAGCGCCGACAGCGTCGGCAAGTGCGCCGGATCGAGATCGAGCGCCATCTCGAAGCGCTCTTGCGCCTGACCGCGATCGGACAGCTTCTCTTCGAGAGCCTTGCCGATGCGGTAGTACATCTCGACGCGCTGCGAGCCGTCGGCGGTCAGGTCGGCCACGCGTGTCATCGACTCGATGGCTTGCGAGGCGTCGCCCTGCTTCTCGTACAGCTTGCTCAGCGCCTCGAGCGCCGGCACGTTAGTGTCGTCGAGATCGACGATGTTGCGATAGGCGTCGATGGCGCGATCCACGTCCGCAACTTCTTCGGCGTAAACCTGGGCGATGGCGCCGTAGAGCTCGACCTTGGTGGCGGTGCCGGCGGCTTCGCTGATGTGGCGCTCGTAGGCGTTGATCAGATCGAGCCACTGCTTCAGCCGGCGATAGCAACGCTCGAGGCCTTGATAGGCGCGCTCTTCGGCGTGAGAGATTTCGAGCGCTTGCTCGTAGCGCTGCGCCGCAACGTCGAACTTGAGGAAGTGCTCTTCCTGGTGTTGCGCGATCTTCAGCAACACCTCGACGCGCTCGCGCTCGGTTTCGACGACGTCCAGCTGGCGCTCGAGAATCGCCACCAAGTCGGGCCAATCTTGCACCGTCTGGTACACGCGTTCTAGGCCGCGTAGCGCCGCGATGCTGGTACCGTCGAGCTCGAGCACTTCACGGTACACCTTGCCCGCGCGGTCGAAGTCGCCCAGCGACGACTCGTACAGCCCCGCCATGCGCAGCTTGGTCGCTGCAATCTCGTCGGCTTGGTGCAGACCGTTGACCTTGCTGGCCAGGATCTTCACCAGCTCTGCGTAGTTCTTGCTGTCGTCGTAGACCTGTTCGAGTGCTACCAGCGGCGGCAAGTAGTAGGGGTCGACCTCGAGCGCGCGCCGGTAGTAGGCGATGCCCTGATCGGGCTGGTTCATGTGCTTGTGGAGCAGCTCGCCCATGTCGAACTGAATCGCCTTGCGATCGTCGTTGGTCACGGCGACGTCGAGCGCGCGCTGCAGCGTCTCGCCGACCTTTTGCCAGGCCGCGTTCAAGCGATGAATCGCCGCCATCTGCCGCAAGACCTGAACGTTGTTCGGGTCGAGCGCCATGATCTGCTGGTAGTACGGCTGCGCGTAGTCCGGGCGATCGAGGTCTTCGCCGTACCACTTGCCGAGCCGGAGGCAGAGCTGGATCTTGGCCTTGGCTTCCGTCTGCTCGGGTAGCCAGGCGTTAGCGGTGTTGATCAGCTCGCCCCAACGATTGGTGGCCTGCGCCATGCGCTCGAGGTAGCGCGACGTCTCGTCGTCGCCGAAGTCTTCGCTGAAGGCGTTGACGAGCGCGTCGAACGCTTGATTCTTGTCGCCGATCTTCTCTTCGAAGACGTGCGCGATGCGACGCAGCAGGTCGTTGCGCTCCGTGACGGTTTCCCGCGTTTCGAGCCGATTCAGGTAGAGCTCGACCAACGTTTCCCAACGGCCTGCAGCCGTGTGCAGCCGCTCGAGCGCGTCGAACGCTTCTTGGTGCGTGGGCTCGATGGCGAGAATCTTCTCGAAGGCCGGAGTCGCCGAATCGTAGTCGTTGATCTCCTTCTTCCAGATCTCGGTGACCTCGAGCAGCTCGCGCACCTTCTCGGCTGGCTCTTGCAGCGCATCGGCGCGCTGCATCTTGACCCCGACCACATCCACCGCGCGCTCTTCGGCGCGATAGATGGTCTCGAGCTCGGCCATCGCCTCGAAGTCGGCAGGATCGACCTCGAGCAGCTTGCGCCAGGCCTCGGCTGCATCGTACGGCTGCGACAGCTGCGAGCCGTAAGTCTTGCCGAGCTCGCGGTAGATGCCCTTCAGCTCTTCGGCTTCGAGCAGCGCCGCGGCGCGGTCGATCGTCGCGTGCAGCGCACCGACCAGCTCTTGCGCATCTTGTCGGGTACGCCAGACGCGCGCGATCGCGCGCAGTGCCGCGATGTTCGAAAAATCGATATCGAGCACGCGCTGCCAGGTTTCGAGCGCTTCGTCGTCGCGGTTCAGGCGCTCGGCGAACAAGCGCGCGCGGCGCGTGAGCACCAGCACGCGGTCGTCGTCGCCCGTGGCGATATCGAAATGGCGCTCGAGCACGTCGGCGAGCTCCGCCCACTTGCTCTGTTGCTCGTACAGGCCTGCCAAGGCGCCGAGCGCCTCCGGATCCTCTCCGCGCAGATCGAGCACGCGCTTCCAGCCCTCGATGGCACCTTCGACGTTGCCCAGACGCTCGGCGGCCAGGTGGGCAATTTTCGCTCGAATTTCAGCCTCTTGCACGTCGCCGGCCGAGTTGTCGAGCTCACGCTGGTAGACGGTGGCAAGGTCCGACCAAGCCTGGTTTTGCTCGTAGATGCGACCGAGCGCCAGAATGGCTTCTTCGTTGGTCGGCGCCAGCGTGTCGAAGATCACGCGGTGCGCGCGAATCGCGTCGTCGAGACGCCCGAGGCGCTCTTCGTAGACTTGACCCAAGCGGCTGTAGAGGTCGACCTTGTCGAGCGTGTCTTCGGCGGCGACGGCACGCTGCTCCAATACGCCGGCCAGCTCAGGCCATTGCTCGAGCGAGCTGTAGATGCGGTCGAGGTTGGCCAGCGCGTCTTTTTCGCGCGGCTCGACCGTCAAGACATAGCGGTACGTCTCTTCGGCCTTGGCCACGTCGGCCAGCTCTTCTTCGAACACGCGCGCTAGACGCTTGCCGATAGCGGCCTGCGTCGAGGCATCGACACCTTCGATCGACAGCACGTCCGCGTAGGCGTTGGCCAGCGGCTCCCAACCGCCGTCGAGCATGGCCGCCAAGCGTTCGATTTCTTCGCCGGTACGCTCGTCGACGGGAGCTTCCTTGATGGCGCGCACGTGCACGTTGAACGCCAGCACCGGATCGAGCAGGCGCTCTTCCGCGTCCTCCGCGATGCGGTGGTACATCGCGATGCGCTCGGCCGGATCGATCGTATGCGCGAGCTCGGCCTCGCGCACACGGATCAGCTTGTCCCACTCGCTCATCGACTGGTAGAGCGGCTCGAGAATCTCGCCGATTTCCAGCTGCTTCGTGCCGGATTCGAACAGCGCTTCGAGGGCACGCAAGGTGTCCTCGTGCTCGGGCGCCGCGCTGATCACTTCGCGGTAGGCAGCGATCGCCTTGTCCAAATCACCGAGCCGCGCCTGATACACTTGGCCCAGCCGGAACTTGAAGCCGAGGATCTCTTCGGGGCTTTGCCCGATCTCGCTTTCACGCGCGAGCACCTCGGCCAAATCTTGCCAACGCTCCATCTGCGTGAAGAGCCGGTCGAGCGAACGCACCGCGACCTGGTTCTCGGGATCCTTGTTGAGCACGAGGCGATAGCGCGCCACGGCGTGCTCAAGGTTCTCGAGCTGCACTTCGTAGACCTGCGCGGCGCGCAGTCCGAGCTCCACGAAGCGCTCCGGCTCGCCGTGCAATTTGTCGAGCTCTGTGTCGTAGAGTTGAGCCACGGCGGGCCAGCGCTCGATCATCATCGCCAGCCGTTCGAGCGAGCCCAGCGACTCCTCGTTCTGGCTGTCGGCCGAAACCGCTCGCGCGTAAGTCTCGAAGGCGCGCGCATGATCGCCCAGACTCTCTTCGTAGAGTCGCGCGATGCGGTGCAAGAGCTCGACCTTCTGGAACGGATCCTCGGCGAAGCGCACCGTGACTTCGAGCACGCTGATCAGACGCGGGTAGTCGCCGAGCGCGTCGTACACGGGCTCGAGCACGGAGGCGGCCGCCAGCGGCGCTTTCTCGCCGTTCTTGATGCCCTCGAGCGCAGTCAACGTCGGCGTGTGATCCGACTGAATGTTCAAGATCTCGCGGTACAGCTCGACCGAGCGATCGACGTCGCCCAGGTGCTTCTCGTAGAGCTCAGCGATGCGGTACTGAAAGCTGACCGCCTCCGCCGGATCCGCCGTGAGCTCCGCTTCGTGCTGCAAAATGCTGAGCAGGTCGGCCCAGTTGCCGGCAGTCTGGTACAGCACGTCGAGACGACCGAGCGCGCTCAGGTCGTCGGGGTCGAGCTCGAGCACCTTCTGGTAGGTGTCGATGGCGCGCTTCACGTCAGAAAGCTCGCGCTCATAGACCGCACCCACTTGATAGAAGATGAGCTTCTTCTCTTCGGGGTCGGCGACCAGGTCGGCTTTCTTGGAGTAGACCGAGAGCAGCTCTTCCCAGCGCGAAAGGCCCAGGTACAGCTTGATCAGCGAGTCGATGCTGCGCAGATCTTCGCCGTCGATTTCGAGGATCTTGAGGTAGACGGCGATCGACTGCTCTTGCCGCTCGAGCACTTCTTCTTCGAGCGAGGCGGCCGAGTACAGCGCCTGCTTTTGCTGATCGACGTCTTCGAGGATCTCCGCCTTGCGCTGCAAGATCAGCGACATGTCGGCGTAGCGCTCGGCGGACTGGAACAACCCCTGCAGCGATTCGGCAGCCGAAAGGTTGGTCGGATCGATGCTCAAAACCTTGCGATAAAGCTCGATGGCGCGATCTACGTCGCGCACCTCGAGCTCGAACACGCGCGCCGCCGAGCTGTACAGCTTGGAGCCGACTTCCGGATCCTTTTGCTGCCCGGCCAGGTGCTCGAACACGCGCGCCAAGTCCTGGAAGCGACCGGTGGCGCGAGCCAGCCGATCGAGTGCTTCTTGAGTGCCGTCGCTGGTCGGATCGGCCGCCAGCGCGCGCGCCATGGTCTCGAAGGAGGCGTTCAGGTCGCCGGCGGCGTCCTCGTGCAACTGGGCAATCTGGTGCAGTAGCTCGACCTTGCGCTCGGGATCTTCCGTGCGCGCGACCTGCACCTCGTGCACGCCGATCAGCTTTTGGTAGTCGCCTTGAGCGCGGTAGAGCGGCTCGAGAATCTCGGCGATGGCCAGCGAGTGCGCGGCGCTCTGGCCCAAGCGCTCGAGCGCAGCGAGCGCAGCCTGGTTCGTCGGATCGCGATCGAGCACTTGGCGGTAGCCTTCGATGGCTGCCTCCACTTGCTTCATCTCTCCCTCGCGGAGCGCTGCCAAGCGCAACATCAGCGCCAGCTGAGACTCGTCGGTATCGGCGAGTCCGAGCTGCGTTTCGAGGTTTTCGGCTAGCTCGTTCCACAGCCCGCTGCGCGAGAGCAGTCCGTCGAGCGCGTGCAACGCCACTTGGCTCGTGGGATCGAGCGACAAGACTTCGCGATACGCGGCGATGGCGTCGTCGGGCTTGCCCAGCTTCTCTTCGAAGACCAGCGCCATCTGGGCGTAGATGCCCTCACGGTCGCCGCCGTCTTGCGAAAGCTCGATGCGCTTGCGGAAGACGCCGATCAGTTGTTCCCAGTGACCGGTGCGCCGGTACAGGGCATCCATGGCCTGCAGCGCCTCGCCGTCGGCCGGATCGAGCGCGAGCACCTTTTCGTAGCTGCTGGCGGCCTCGTCGACCTTGCCCAAGCGCTCTTCGATGGACGCCAGGCGCATCCAATACTGGCGCGCTAGGTCGGGATCGCTGAGCGAGCCCGCGACGTCGTTGTAGATTTTGATCAGCTGGTCCCAGGCGCCCGCTTGCTCGGCGAGCTGCTCGAGCTCCAGACGCGAATCCAGCAGGCTCGGGTCCTCTTTGAGCGCACGCGCTTGCGCGTCGAGCGCGCGATCGAGCGCGCGCAGGCGCTCCGCGGCCACGAAGGCGATCTTGCGGAGCAGCGAGACTTTGCGCTCGATCTGCGCGTCACTGGCCGCCAAGATTTCGAGCGCCGCGATCAGCTTTTCCCAGTCTTCGCGGGCTTCGTAGATGCCTTCGAGGATGGCCGCGGCGTCTGCCTTCAGGCCCTTCTTCTTCAGCATGCCTTCGAGGGCGACGCGTGCGCCTTCGTGGTCGCCGTTGATGAACAGAATCTCGCGGTAGTTGTCGAGCGCGGCGCGTTCGTCGTCGAGATGTTCGAGCTGCGTACCGGCTAGTCGATACTTCAGGTCGACGAGCGTCGCCTCGTCGCCCTCGAGATCGATGCGCTGGCGCAGCACCTCGGCGTAGCGGTCCCAGGCCTTGGTCTTGGCGTAGAGCGCGTCGAGCGCAGCCAGCGCCGTCGCGTCAGCCGGGTCGTCTTCGAGCACGGCTTGATGCGTCTCGATGGCGGCCGTCGAGTCGCCGATCTGGCCTTCTTGCAAACGCGCGATCTCGTACAAGATGCGTTTGCGCTCGTTGGGATCGGCCGCGAGCTCTCGCTTTTTCGCGTACACGTCGAGCAGGTCTTTCCAACGCTCGGTGTGGCGATAGAGGTGCTCGAGCGCTTGCAGCGCCAGCTCGTTGTCCGGCTCTTTTTCGTAGACCGCGCGGTACTGTGCGAGCGCGTCGTCGATGCGCGACACCTGCTCGACCAGCACGCGACCGAGCTTCAGCCGCAAGGCGCTCTCGGTAACGTTGTCGCCGGCGTCCTCGGCCGCAGCGACGGCCGACTTGTAGGCGGCGATCACGGCTTCCCAACTGCCCGTCGATGCGGCGGCGCGCTCGATATCGGCCTGGCTCTGCTCGTCGCCCGGCGCGATCTCGAACGCCGCAAGGTAACGTTCGAAAGCCTTGGCCTTGTCGTTGATACGCCCCTCGTACAAACCGGCCACTTCGCGTAGCAGACCCAGGCGCTCGCTTGGCTCCTGGATGTGGTTCAGCTTCACTTCGATGGCCGACGACAAACCCTTGGGGTTGTTGGAGCTCGCGTAGAGCGGGATCAGGCGTTCGGCCGCCTGCAAGCTGTTCTCGTCGAGCGTCAGAATCTTTTCGTAGGCACGCGCCGCGCGATCGGCCTTGCCCTTCTGCGTCATCCACAGCTCGGCGATCTTGATCAGCATGCCGATGCGCTGCGCCGTATCGGTGGCGCGCGTTTCGTTGCTCTCGAGCACACGGATGAACTCGTCCCACTTGCCGCTCTCGGCGTAGAACACTTCTAGGTCATCCCAACGACCGAGCGTGACGTAGCGCTTCTTGAGTTGCTCTTGCGCGCGACGATCATCGGGCGACAACGTGAGCATCGCTCGGTAGGCATCGACGGCGCGCTCTTCGTCCTTCAAGCGATCGCCTGCGACCTGACCGAGCTTGTTCAAAAGCTCGATCTTGGCGTTGGTGTCGTAGGTGGCCTCGGCCAGCTTCTGCAGCACGTCGGCCAGCTTTTCGTACTCGCGCGAGCGCTCGTACAGCTGCGACAGCGCGTTCAGCGCGTCGATGTCCTCGGGATCGTTGTCGAGCACGACCGCCCACAGGTCGACGCACACCTCGGGCTTTTTGACCTTCTCGGTGGCGAGCAGGGCAATCTCTTTGAACTTGGCAGCGCGGTCTGCGCCCGAGCCGAGCGCTTCGGCTTCACGACGCGAGAGCGAAATCAGCTTCTCCCAATCGCGACGCTTCTCGTACATCTCGCGCAAGTAGCGAATGGCCGTCGGATTGTTGGAGTCGACGTCGAGCACCTTCTCGAAGGCGCGCACCGCTTCCGCCTGATTGGCGAATTTGTTAACGTAGAGATCGGCGGCCTTCAGGTAGTAGTCGGCGCGCTCCGACGGATCAGCCACGGCGTCGCCGAGCAGAATCAGCGTCTTGACGTAGTCGTGGAAGCGCTTGGCACTTTCTTGCTGAGCGAGCTTCTCTTTGAGATCGGCGATCAGCGCAGGGCTGCCATCGCCACCAGGAGGACCTGCGGGAGCTGCGGCTACTGGCGCCGGCGCAGCCGCGGCAGGCGGAGGCGGCGGAGACACTTCGGCTACGGCAGCGGGCGCAGGCGTTGGCTCGGGCGCCGCGACCGGGGCGTCACTCGCGCGAGCCGCCGGCCTGCCGCTGGCTTGCGCCGCGGGCGCGGCCGCGCCGCCGACTTTTTCGCCGATCTGTGCTTCGAACGCAACCAGCGCGGGATGCTGCGGGTCGACGCGCGACAGGCGCTCGAAGAAGCGCCGCGCCCGGATCAAATCACCGCGCTCGCGCCACGCGAGCAGACCCGCGTTGGCGAGCAAATACGCGCCGCGTCCGTCGAGTCCAGCGCGATCGGCGAGCTCGTCCGCCAGACGGATCACCGCCTCGTAGTCCCCGCCCTTGGCCCCGTACGCGTCCTTCAAGAACGTGAAAGCCGGCTCGAGCGTCGAGTCGAGGCGCAGCGCCTCTTCGAACAGTTGGGCGCTGACCTCGGCGTTTTGGTGCCGCACGGCCCAGCGCGCGCCGAAGACGAAGCCGAGCGCGGCCTTGGCCTGCGCGTCGCTGACCGCCTTGAGGCTTTCACGCTGCGTCTCGAGAATCTGCTCGGTGCGCTCGCTGT
>Ga0307516_10004517_pt1 | contig 17114 bp, 18 predicted proteins | sample 19_EM_MG_FD_203310 | JGI IMG/M metagenome (GOLD analysis project Ga0307516, IMG submission 203310) | Populus trichocarpa ectomycorrhiza microbial communities from riparian zone in the Pacific Northwest, United States - 19_EM | ecosystem: Host-associated > Plants > Roots > Unclassified | place...
CAAGATATGTGTGTATCGGTATACAGTATATTCAGTGTAGAGCGAACGTCCCGGCGCGGGACGCCCCATTATATCGGTCTCCGTGGCTATTCCACCGGAGGCCGGTATGCCGACGCTATCGGTCTCATCTCCGAGAATGTGCCCGGTCCCCGTCCGGGCCACATCTCATGACACCTCCGACTGGGCGATTCCGAGTTACTAGATATGATTCAACCCAGGACGAAGCCTTGTTTCCATGCGTCGAGGTGAATATTTTTTTGTGAAGAGCTGGAGCGAAATTCATGCTATATGGTGCGCACATACATATAGTTCTCAGAAGACTAGAGGACAGGCGAACGAGAGCTGCGAGAAGGTGGACAGACGAGCGCCGGTCGCCGAGAGGTTCTCTTCTCCTTGCCCACCATCGCCGATATGTTTGTCTCTGTATTCGACAGAATTTTAGAGAGAGGGGTGCTCCGTCAATGCCCTCCAGCCTTCAGGGCACTTCTGGTTGGTGCGGAGCGGCACGGCGGGCGCTGGTCGGCGGTGGACCATGGACAGCGCGCAGACACGGGTGATAGTCTCGGCGCCGGTGGGAAGTGCCCCCCGAATACCGATGATATGTAGGACGGGCTCTGCAGGCACGAATGACGGTTGACCGACGGTGCGCACCGCGGAGATCCTGCCAAGGGCGGCGGGGGGGAAGCGAGGCCCGCTCAAAGTGTAGCGGATGATGTGGATTACTAATGATTGAGGAGACAGGCGGATCGCCCTTCTATGGACGAGCTGCCCGGGCGCCGTGTCTCTGCCGAGGTGGGGTGAGTATCTATGGTAAGTACACTTGCGAATACAACCGGTTTCTTAGCATCCGCACTATTCCTTCCTCTGTTGCTGTGATATCCGCTTGCAGAATGAACTAGTAATTCAAACACTTCTCGCTCTCTAGCCGAGGGCCGGCCTGTCTCTTGCACCCATGGACATAGTAGCGGAAGGCGGTGGAAAAGGGAGAAAATACCACCGGAGTCGTACTTACCCTAGAGGGCACTGTGCAAGGCGGCATTCAGCGTATGCCTCTGACATTGATGCAGCATACTAACTGTTGATGTTCAGCTATCATTTAGTTTTCATTGCTTGATTTAGTCGTTGGGGCCTCGTCACTCTGTGATTGATTCCGCACTGCATATCTCTAGATCAAAGGGAGCGATCTGCCTGGCCCCTTCTCTGCTGCACAAGGGCGATGGCCAGCGAAGAGGATTTGTGCTTGTTACCTCAACGGTTGTGCTCTCCACCATGGAGTGCAATATAGCCAATGGATACCATTGAGCTCCTGGTAGGAAAGTGCTTGCTAGTGTATACTTAGTTTAGACAGATACAGATGATGCAACCCATTGAAGCCAAAGTGTAATGCCCTGCCGATATCCCAGACTCGGATCGAAGTGTCGTGGATTCGTACCCAGGCGACATCGTGGTTTGCCGCCAATGTTACGATGTTGTTTGTTTTGATTTGGCCCCCATCGCCACTGGCAGCCAATCGCCATCCTTGCCGATTGCTGCACTGCGACCCAGTTTTCAGGTCTGCGATCAGTCTGTGTTTGCCGCTGCGGCGCCCAGTCTTACTATCATACATCTATGTCTAGATATACACATATCGTTTCCGTCCGCCAAATCGATCCCAGCCCCACACAAGAGAGGATCCTGCCCCATCTCATTCTAGCATAGAACATCAATCTCAAATCGCACCTTCTAACTCGCTGGCCGCCCCTACCGCTCACCTTCGTCCTCCGTCGTCGCGCACAACCACCCGCTCTCCCGCCTTCATCGCCATACAACCTCCGACTCAGCGTTCTCGCAATCCCTTGCGTGCCCCATCAATGGACCCTGAGCCTTGCTAGGGGAAGCCCAGTCGTATTCACTGGGGATCACTACTGGTTTTTTTTTCCGTCGCGCTCTTCTTCTTCCCATCAAGATCGCGACCGGAGTCCATCGTCAACCGTCGACTGTAAAGCGCGGCGACGACACGCGCGTCTATGCCGATTGCTTCCTCCTTACGTTGCCGGCCGTTTCGGAACGGCTCTGCTTGCGCTTCGCTTGGTTACCCGCACCCAATCTCGCACACAAACAATTCACAAATAGCGGCGCTTAGTCACTCGTTTATTTCTATATTGGAGCCGTCGGCGGTTGGGTTGATTTGGTTGTTCGCCGCAAATCCGTCGATTGGACCCTTCAACAAGTTACACAGCGCAGCAAACAACACAGCTACGCCGACCGCGCAAGACCGACCACCCACCAAAAGTCTGGACACGAAACAATTCCCTCGACCCGAGAGCACCGTCAACGCATTTGGAAGCAATAACCCTAAACTCAGCTCAAAGTTACTGCTTGTTGCGCTTTGTTTCGCCGCCCATCCCCAACCATACCCTGTTCACATCGTGACCCCTCCCTGAATTGTTCTACATTTAAACACGCCGCGATCCACACCTGGAACGAACTACCCACATACATACATAATTGCCTTCCCTACCCGTTTCTGCGCGACATCAACCAACACCCACTGCAAAACTACCTCAAAACCAACCAACCAGTCACTCCGTAAGTCCACCACCTCCGGCCGCTACTCCAAATGGTTTCGTCGTTCTCCCCGCGTCGCCACCACGGTGATACTTCTTTCATCTCACCACCTACAACAACGTCTCCGAACCATCTTCTCCGCCGCTCTCCCTCTTCCTGCTCGCCATTCGCCCTGACGATACCTTCCTCGATTAGAACGCGTTCCGCCGCCAAACGGACCACCCCAACGAAACTTCGGGCGGGTTCGAGCAGTCCTGCAAAGCTTCCCTTGTCGCTCTCATCAAATAGCAGTATGAATTCGGGTGGTATGACATTGCGATCGGGGTCGTGCAGTCCTCTCTCTAGTCCACGGGACCAGGCGGCTCAAAGGCGCAGAACTACCCTTTGTCCCGACACCAGCAGCAAAAACAACATGCTGGGCCGCACCGGAATCACCAGTCCTTTGAAGCGGACCGATGGGGTGATGAGTGGGGATGATGATGCGAGTCGGGGTTCCCCTGTTGCGAAACGGAGGTCGTCTCATGTCGGGTTTTACCCCTCTCTTAGCCAGCAGAGGCCTCCCGTGTTCGGCTCTCCGTCCTTCGACACGCGATCACCACCGAAGCGCTCCGCGGGTCTGAGAAAGTCAGCTGGTCACATCCTTGAGAGGCCCAGCTACGTGCGATCGCGACCGCAAGCACGACAGCAGATCGAATTCTCATCCACTTCCGACACGACCACCAAAGTGAGACGCGTTGCATCGGTCGAAAATTTCCTCGCTCCTCTGTCACGCGACTCGCCATTCGGGACGCGCACCGCACCACTGCCCAACGCATCGATTCACCCACATGTCCACCCCCTATCGAGATCGACTGCTTTCGGCGGTGCCGCACGCGAACTTAACCTGTCGAATGATTGGATGACCCCGCAGAACTACAAATCGGCGAAACCGAATATCATGGCTTTTCATTCGACAGGGTTTGTCCCTAAACGGGGTCGTGCGCTCGACACGGATAAGGACCACGGCCCTCAGCCGGATACACCATGCAAACGAACAACGGCCTTTCCCGGATCGGTGTTCCAGACTAAACGCATAGGAGCTCGGATCCCAATGGGCGAGTTGGGTAGTCCTCGTACGCCGGCGCCTGTCGGTACTTCCGGTGGCAAAGTTTTGGGTTGCAGGGACAGCTTCATCAGTGACGACCTCGACGCTTCAACCCAGTCCAACTGTGATTACGAGCTTCCGCCAACTCCGACAAAGATGAATTGGAGCGACTTCGACGATGGCAGCGTCTTCACGCTGGATAAGCGCGTTCGCTCGGGAACCGGTTGTGAACCGGGTGTTACCACCGTTTCAGCGACTGAACCAAGAACACGCGCCAGCACTCCCCGCTTCGCCAGTCCGAGAACTCCGAGAGACAATATCATTCCTCCAGACCCGAGCAGTCTATCCATATCCGGAAAGGTCTACAGATACGATCCTCTGTCTAGCGATCGCAGCTCAGTGACACCTGTGCCAGTGACACCTGCCCGCGACCACCCCAGTCTTAATTGGGGTGCAACCAGCTCGCCGGTTTTTCCTGATGCCACACTTACCGAAGACGGAATGAGTTTGCATTCCAGATTCGCCGAGACCAAGCACATCGGAACTGGCCAGTTTTCGGAGGTTTATCGCGTGACTGAGAAGCAGGGGCACTCGCATGGGCTGTTCACACCGGGTAGATCCTCCGAGAGCGGTTTCTCTTCCTCTCCAGTTGAACCCGAGCCTCGAATACCGCAGGTTTATGCCGTTAAGAGGGCCAAGAACAAGTTCCTAGGTCCGAGAGACCGAAGAGAGCGGATGCTGGAAGTTCTGATACTGAAGGAGCTGGCCCGGCATGCGCATGTGGTGAGCTATGAGAATCACTGGATAGACGAGGGCGGCCGTCTTTGCATTCAGACGGAGTTCTGCGAAGGTGGAAGTCTGGACAAGTTCCTGGAGCAACATGGGGAGAAAGGTCGGCTGGATGAGTTTCGTGTGTGGAAGATGCTCCTGGAGCTGTGTATGGTGCGTTGAGCCGCTCTTATCTGTTGGTACGTCTCTTTTGCTCACTTCTAGTTGCAGGGCGTTCAGTACATTCACGAAATGGGCTTCATGCACCTTGATCTCAAGCCCGGAAACGTCTTCATCACATCTGATGGTTCCCTGAAGATTGGAGACTTCGGCATGGCTATGAGGTGTCCCGCGGAATTCGATCTCGAGAAAGAGGGTGATCGAGCATACATTGCCCAGGAAGTTTTGGATCGGAAGCCGGGTCAGCCAGGAGACATCTTCTCTCTGGGTGTCTGTATGATTGAAATTGCGGGTAATGAAGCTCTACCGCCGTACGGGCCCGAGTGGGAAAGTCTGCGCAAGGGCGACATCAGTGTCGCACCGATCCTGAGCACCAGTTCGTCCGGAGAGTTTGTGCACCGCGATGACAAAGGCAACCCGATCGTAACGGAGATCCTCGATGATTTTGCGCCGAGCGTAGATGCTTCAGCTTTAACTGAGGAAGCGCCTGTGTCTCCTACTCCCAGAAATTTTGGCACCGGACCACGCAGGGGATTCCTGTTGCACAACCCCAAGCCCGACCATCTGGCGGAGCCACCACGATTTATGGAGGAAAACGGATTGGAGCTTCTCGTCAAATGCATGATTTCTCAGGATCCCGAGGCCAGGCCCACTGCGACGCAACTGCTCGAAACCAAGGAACTTCACTGGGTGGATGAGAGGAGGCGGGCACCTGCAACAGTATTCGAAGGTCTTTGGGGCCCTAGGGATAGATTCGACTCGGGGCGTGGCGGTCGCGGCTCGGCATCGCGTATGCGTCGACTGGCGGAGGAGGATTTTGAGATGGATATGTGAAGGGGATCACGAATCACTGCGTTGGGTTGGAGATCGTAGCCCACATGAGTCGAATATGCTGGCGGAGGTTTTGGGAATTTACATTACTATTGAATTCTTTCGGCCGCCGCAAGTATCAGTTTCCGGAGCATGCAACGCGAGTTTGGATTTCGTCTTAGGCACTTCGGCCACCTCGAGGAGTGTGCGCTTGCGAAGGTGTCCGGCAAGATTTCTTTCTTCTTTCGGGTCATTCTTGGGTATAAAGGTTTCCGTCATTTGTTCTGCTTTCTGTTTGTTGTTTCCGATTCACACCATCTGCAGTTGCCTGTTCATCCAGTGCTCTGTTGATCTGATTCCTTTTTTCTGCTTCTCTTCCATGATTTCGCTTTTTGTGCCCCATGGGATCCCGTGCACCTGCAACGCAGGACCCATCATACTTTTTTTCTTTCTTCTTTTCTTTTTTCCTTCTCTTTTCCTTTATGGCTTCTTACAAACAAGGGCGCAGGTGCATCTTCTGGGAATCTTTGCTGACTGTTTTTCTCTCATTCTCACCTGTACTCTGTTTTCCTTCCTTTTCCCTTGAAACGCTTCATGTTCTTACGGCTGTTCTTTTCCCAATTCTGGTGGGGTTTGCTCTGTTTTTGCACTGGGGTTTGGCTTCATCGTTGTCTCTATTGTTATGACTGGATTTTTCTTCGATAAGATTGGAAAGGGGGAGTGCTTGTAGAAAATTATTTGTTTACCCTTTTTTCCCCCTTGCTATTCCCTCTAAAGTATCATTATTGCTGACAGGCGGGGGGCATTAGCTTTGTTTTACTACAGCAGTGGGGACCGAGTTTGCCGAATCTCGTGGTGGGCTGGATGGATGGACTGGTTGGGATAGTGAACGGCAGCTCAGGGTTGTTGCTGATAAAGTTCTTTTTTTTTTGTTTCTTCGCGGGAAGAACTGTATTGTATTGTATTCTACATAGAACTGGCTATACGCTTAGGTCATACTTAGCTTTATGTATTATGTGCGATGGTACCTGTGTAGTCAAGAGGAGGGCAAAAAAAAAACACGTAGTTTTCCCGCTGTGCGCGTATCAAAACGGTCAGAATATATATGTGTTTTCACGTGATACGATAGCAATATGTATACGTTTAGCGTTTTTTTATGTATCTATGTAGATACATACCCCCCAGAACGAAAACTAATGTCCTGCCAAGCAACTGTAATCCTAACCTTGCTCGAATACATACTTACCCAACTCTACCTTACCACCACCACCTCACCTTACCGTGCAACAACACAATGGTCCGCAAACTCAAGCACCATGAGCAAAAGTACGTTTTATCCGTCCCCTTCAGGGGGAGGGCAGGAGAGGGTGTGGAAGTGGGGTTCTTTGCGTGCACTAACCAACATACACGTTTTCCGTCCAGGCTGCTACGCAAAGTCGATTTCCTGACGTGGAAGTCCGACGATGGACACCGCGCTCACGACATAATGCGACGCTACCACGTCTCTTCGGTGGAGACGTACCACAAATACAACAAGCTGTGCGGCTCGGTACGACACCTCGCGCACCGGCTCGCACTGCTGCCGCCGACGGACCCGTTCCGCCAGCGCCACGAGGCGCTCTTGCTCGAGAAGCTCCACGCCATGGGCATCCTCGCGCAGAAGACGAAGATGAGCGACGTCGAGAACAAGGTCACCGTCGCAGCTATCTGCCGTCGCAGGCTCCCTGTCGTCATGACGCGGCTCCGCATGGCCGAGACCGTTCGGACCGCGAGCAAGCTCGTCGAGCAGGGTCATGTCAGGGTCGGTCCCGAGGTCGTCACCGATACTGCGTATATCGTCACTAGGAATATGGAAGACTTTGTCACTTGGGTCGACGGAAGCAAGATTCGCGGACATATCATGAAGTACAGGAATGAAGTGGATGATTTTGATCTGTTGGCTTGAGTGGTGATTCGATGATGGTGAGGGGGATAATATAATGTACATACTTTATTGGCGTTCCCGGGCTGCCTGTTTCTGCTGAGGATTACATACGTGCAAAAGTTTGATGTGCTCTGCACCGCCTATACCACGATTGTCGTGTCGAGACTGAATGAAAGTGGAAACCCTTATGGATTGGTGACTAAGTATCTACATGCAACGTATGGAAAAGGAAGGGATATACACAGTAATGAACCAACTCTACTATTCTACAACCGCCTCCTTATCCGCCTCCTTTTCCTTCTCAGCCTTCCTCCTGAAGATGCCAAGTCCCTTTTCTTTCCTCTCGCCCTCGTCCTTCTCCTTTCCCTTTTCTCTTTCCTTCTCCTTCTCATCTTCAGCGATAGACTCCGCCTTCTTCGAGGTTCTCCCGATAGCACCGAAGAATCCACTCTGGCTTCCCTTCAACCATGGAGAGCTTTCCTTAGCAAGAGGCGTAAGCCGTCCCTTCCCCTCCTCATCCTCACTCTCATTCTCTCCCTCCTTCTTCCACCCACTCCACAGGCTGCCCTTGGACGAGGACGCAGCGCTCGCAACTTCCTCCACGAGATCTTCGTCGGCCACATCCTTTTTCTTTCCCCGGCCCCACGAGATGTTGAACTTGCCCGTGCTGCCCTTACGACTCAACGATGAGAAGCGGGAGAGAATACTTTCCTTCGTAGCCACGTGCTCAAGGCTTGCGCCGGATGCGCCAGAGATGTCGGTGTTGACGCTGATTGAATCACGGTCGCGGCGGCCAGAGTCAGAGCCCGGGAGGCGCACGGGCGTGCTCATACGGCTTTGAAAGGTGGGCGCGGCAGGGTTGAGACGCGGGGTTACGGGACGACCGTTGGTAGGCGAGGCGAAATATCCTTGAGTAGGAAAGTAGGAAAGGGAGGAGGTTGAGGCGTTTGTGGCGTTGGGGGTAACAGGACGGGATGAGGACACTCGGCCCGTGTGGAAGTCTGCCCAATAGCTGCCGCCCATAAGCCTACTGCCATGGGAATGATTGGCGGAATCGGCCGAGGGCCAGCCGAATGCGGCGGATGCATCGGATGAGGGTGCTGGGAGGGGGTTGTCGAAAGAGGCGATCGATGAGGGGCGCGGAGACGCAGGTCGGTCGAAGAGCCGGTTGGGATCGATGGGATCGAACGACGGATTGAACTGGTTGAAAGTAGCTGAACGATGGGAATGGTCGGAATTCGTTCGTCCGAGGCCTTTCGTGCGTCCATTGAGGAAATCGAGGCTAGTAGACCACGACCCATGGGACCCGCTGCGGCGGCGCGTGCCGATGGGGTCCAAGCCAGGTGGATCATTCTTGGGAAAGGAGTGCGATTCGGCCGGCTGCATCTGCCCCAGCATAGGAGGTCCACCATCAAACCCAATAGTCTTACCGCGCTGCCGATTGAAAGAATTTGAGACGAGGTTGACGAAGCGCCGGGAATTGGATTTCGGTGCTGTGCTCTCACCATCAGCAACCGTACTGAGACGGTTACTACCGATCGGAGGCAGAGACGCACCTCTGTCCGAAGATTCAAGATGATGATGCGAGTCTCTAGCTCCTGGAGAGAGGTTCGAAAATAACGGAATATGATTGAAACTACTCCTCGGTGACGTCGAAACCGACCCCGAAGACATCGGCGACTGCGGAACCACGAAGCCCTTGAGGTTATCGAAACGTAGGCGGCGAGTTTCGCCGTCGTCCTCGGTCGGAGAACCCCCGTGATTTGGGGGAGCATCCTCGAAAGCGAAAAGGTTGGATGGAAGCAGGGAGTTTGCCGTGGGGCTCATCGGGGTGCCACCTATGTAGCTATCCGAATCTGCATCCATGTACGGATCCGTTGTAGGACCAGCTTCTGAACCGGGCACCTCCGCCACTGTACCGTTGGCAATATTAAAGAACGAGCCCGACGGAACGCTATTCGAGAAGGTAGGACTGATCTGTTGGAATTGCATATTGAAATGTGACCTATCCTGAAGACTGGATTCATGCATCGGATAAGCATTGGAAGATGAAGAGCCCGCCTGAGTACGCGATTTACGGTTGCGGTTACGGCGCTGCTTGGGCTTTTTCTGCATCGAATCTCCCCCGGAAACACTCTCTCTGCGCCCTTGGAAATTCATCAACATGTCACGAGATCTGATGAATTCTATCTCGGCCTACAATCACACATCAGTGGAAGGTGGCAAGAGAGGAGACAAGCCAAGCATCACTGACCGCTTGAAAAGCACTGTAAACCGATACATAGCGCATCTCTAAGTTTCTCTGCCGGTCCGTCCAGATCCTGTCCTTTTCATGCTCCTCTCTGTCCTTTTGGGCCTCTTCGTCCTCCTCGACTTTGAGCTGTTCCTTTTGAGTCTCCAAATTCTTCATGGTAGCCACTAGAAACCTGATCTCTTCCTCCATCTCGGATATCTGCCGCTGAGTTTCTTGGATGTCGTTGGCCAGTTCCATTTCCGTCGTTTCTGCATTCTCTTTGGATTGCCGTGCTGCAGTCGAGCTCTCATCTACCTTCTCCAGTGTCGCTATCTTTTCCTCTTCCCACCGCGCCATGTCATCCTGCATTTTCTTGATCTCATACTCCTTCGCTTTCAGTGCTTTTTCCGTGCGCGTCCTTGCCGCCTCCGCTGTCCTCCTAGCCTCCTCCAGCGATTTTGTCTCCGCTCGAATTCTCTGTCTCCCGGCGTCTTCCTCGTTCTTTTTATTCTTCAAAGTATCGAGTTCGGACCGCAAGATAGCCTCCGCAGCTTTGTATTCCTCCTCGGTATGAATCAGCTGTGCCTCTGTCTCCTGAATTTCCCTCCGCACGGCATCCAAATCCCTCGTCAACGAGGCAACGGTATGCTGATCATCCTGCGCTGCTGCCGGTGCATTCACATTATGCGCGTTACTCTGCTCCGTGGTAGCCGGAGACCCGCGTCTTTCCCTCGCGCTTCTCCTCGAATTATTCAGCGCGTGCACATTGTGTACGGCGCCGAGCGGCGACGGCGGCGGAACATCAAGTACGGAATGCACCGACGGAGCATCATCAGAAGAATCTCCCCTGTGTGTCCCGCCACTGTCGCTTGCCACAGCGCCCCGCGATTTAGCACACGTCCGCAACCGTATCAATTGGCCGGGCGCCTGGAAGTTTTGTGCGTTTGCGGCGATCACACGGACGTTGTAGCGCTGGTCTGGGTTGAGGCCGGTCACAGTCACGCTCGTTTCGCCGCGCTTTTCGCTCTCGCCGACTATATCATGTATCCATCAGCAATAGTTCCGTCCGATACAAGCAAAGCGCGTACCATTTATCCCATTGATTTGGATGATATGCTTCGCCACGGACCCCGCCTTCTCCGGCAGCGACCAATGCAGCGTGATCGTATCGGCAGACACGCCATGCAGCGAGACCCTCGGGGGATCGGGCAAATCTAATCCCAGGACTTTCACCAGTGTCGGGATGGGAATGTTCAATAGTGACGAGACGCGATAGCACATCCTGCTCTGAATCAGCACTTCCTTCTCCCCCTTCTCCCTGAGTCATCATTGCGCCACCCACCATGCCAGGGCACAGATAGTAGCTACGACGACGACTACCATCTCTCACTGTCTCCCTCTCCCTCTCTCTTGCTTTGCTGCCGGTGCCGCGTTGTGGGGGGGGGGGGGTGAAAGTTTGTGAGGGAGTTTTTTTTTTGGCCAAGTGCGTGGAGTAGTGGAGTTGTAGAGATGACCGACCGCGAACAGGAGGGTGGAGCAGCCTTGATGCCAAGGAATAATCTAGTGTTACACGAACGTGAATGGCCCTGGAAGGTTATGTGCCATGCAAAAGCTTAAGGGAAACCGTCACTCCCGAACGGGGCTGCTGCAGGGTCAGGTGGATCAGATACATATGCGTTGTGGATCGGAGGAGTTATGTACACACAGAAGAACAAACTGGTGCGCAAAGTCTCAACTGATCCTTCAATTTGACAGTTGGCCGTGGGGAGTCCTCAACAAACCGCTGCATTCTTGCTGTTGGCACCAAGCTTATGCCAGCAGCAGGGCTGGTACACTTCCCGATTTCCGATTGGCCGCAACAGCTAGGGATATCCTCCAAATGCAGCGATGGGATCAAGAGGAATCGGGCGAGAAATGGAGGGTTCTCGAGTGATGCCCTGTGAATTACTTCCCACTAAGGTACGCCCACCTATGCATACGACAAGACTTAGACATGGAAGCCGGCCCACTGGATAAAGTCGATCGTGGAGACTTGCTGTTTTCATGGTTGGCCGGTAGGCATTGAATACCTAGGTCTGGTGGGTGTGCCTCTTCCCTGGGCCCGCCCACCTGGATGTGGCACCTCGGGCCCCTGCGCACACAAAAAGACATTTTCCTCCGTATTCCATCAGCGAACATCAGAGGAATACCATCCGTCATGGGGAAGAACTTATGAACACTTCAGGTAACAAATCCCTGCGCACATCTCCCGCCCATTTCACTTATATGTATACATATGTAGATAAATTGAGATCCCTGTGCACATGCATGCACTCCGTTCCCCCCCGCGCGGGAGTAAACGCAGGAACAGAGTGGCAACGTCGGTCCCCGGGGCCGCCTGGATTCACACTCAACGTATCGCACGCAACGAAGTGCGGCGTGTCCTGACTGTCCGCCTCCCGTACATATGTAGGAAACGATCGAGCTGATCCGACCTGATGGCCAACCAATCTGCGCCGACCACCCCATAAGCGACACCAATCAGCCCTATCCCACCAACTCAGCCTCGCATCGAGGTTTCTTGTTGAGATTTGGGGTGTTGAGCGCCGTAAGCACAAATGTTGGGAATGCGTGTGGCCCGTACGGCTGGTCTGAGGTCTTTCTCCAACCCGCTACAACAGTTAATCCGATCACCTGATGTCACATACAGGCTCTGCGCATTCTTCGTCTTCTTCTGCTCGGCATTTCGCCGCGTAGGTGTTCGAATGAGGCGGTGAGTCACATCCGGCGGCGTTGTTTCGACCGCAGGGCGACAATTCGACGGCGAGCGACCCAAAAGCAGGGCTTGCCCCGGCGGTTCACGGCGGTCATGGAGTCGAGCACGGAGTTCTCTGCTCCTGAGGAGAAATGGTTATGTCAAGCCGTGAATCTGAGGGCTACGAACCACACCTAGATACTTACCAGGCCAAGCTGACGTTTTCTGCTGCCCTACATAGTATGGGTTTGTTGACCTCGTGGTCTCTTTCCCGGAACTACTGCGCGGACGAACCAAGGCGATCAATTGAGATCGTGGGGGCAGATGCCGGTCAGCCCCACGGGACGTTCAATCCCGGTCCCCCCTCACTATCTCGTCCGATGACCTCCCTTGAGAGCGAGAATACGGCACGGTAGCCAATCGTACTCCAGTGGAACCGCCAAACAGCGGGTCATGCCAGCCACGGGTCGTGTATCGCACAGTCGGAGGGAAGGAATGCATTCCGTATAACTTCGTGCGTGGAGGGGGAGCTGCAGAGGACGGGAGTTGAATTCTGCATCGATACAAGGAAGCATTCTTCCGCACGGCAACCGCGGGCCAGGCCGCCTAGCCGGACTGTGACGGAGGAATGTGATGTCAGTGCATTGGAAAGCACGAGCTTGGTGGGCGGTCACGAGCTGTTGAATGTTCCTTCGATCGGCGCTTCTTCGGAAGGCGCCGCGAAACAAGCTCCCGCGGCGATGGCGATGCTGCGGTTGCATGTGGCCATGATGGTGGCTGGGAAGAACGGGACATACATAGCCAGCCAGCACCCGGGCATGTCAGCCAGACGGAGGACTGGCAGACGAGTGCGAGGACGGACCGACAGACCCACAGACCAACCGACCGAGAGTAGCGACAAGTGCGCCCGCCCTTCCACTTTCCACCTCCTTGATCCCTTTCTACCCTTCTTTTGTTCTTCTGGCTCACGTCTTCTCCCTCCCACTCCTCCTTGCCCCCCCATCTCCGAGAGCGAATCACAGCAGTTGCCGACTCCACGGCCTTGACTGTCGGGTTATTCACCTCTTCGTCCTCCGATAGGGCAGAAACAGGCAGTGGGTTTGGTTACTTTGCTCAATAAACACAAAACTGATTCTAATAATCCACCAGGCCTCCCTATTCTTCTTTCCTCGCTCTTCTCCGCCGCATGTTCGTCACCGCCCCAAGCGTCCCTGCCGTCCCCCACCCTTCGTCCCAACAAGTTGCCCGAGTTCACCGCACCAGGGATTCTTCCCGCTGTGCTCCCACACTCTGCACCCACGCGACAACCCAACAATCTTCGGCCTCGAAAGTCCTCTTCTCGCCCCCGCATTCCAGCATCTTGTCGCTGGCCTCTCGAGTACATAGTCGGTGTCCGAGCCAGCTCGTGATTTCCTGTTTCCGTTTCGTCGTCGTTGTTTTGCGCGCCGCCGTCAGTCCCTCCAAGCTTGATACCAACATCCCTCCGCGTCACACCCCACTGCCCTTCATTTGCACCCCGCTTCAAATCTCGCCACGATGCAGTATGTCCGGTCTCTCAGTGGCTCTGTGTCGAAAACATGGAACTCAATAAAGTAGGACCCGCCCCGGGCTGGACTATCCTTCACGGCTGGCGACTGACATCTTGTCCGTACAGCCCAGCAACATTGAGCGGTGCCATCGATGTGATAGTCGTAGAACAGGATAACGGTTCGCCATCCCCCCCGTCCGCACACTTCACGGTAACATTTCCTGACAGCGTGAACCGCAGGTGACCTCGCATGTTCTCCTTTTCATGTCCGGTTTGGAAAGTTTTCGCTTCTGCGACCCTACGAGAAGAAGGTCCGTCACACGCTATCGTGGCATCCGTCCATCTCATTGCGGACGCATCTCTGACTCACTTGGCCTTCGATAGGTAGAGTTCAAAGTCAACGGTGCAAAAACGGATTACTCCATGAAGCTCGGCGAAGGCGGTGAGGCATTCTTCGTCTTCGAAACCTCGGGGATCGTGCCTAGAGACTTGCAGACTTCCCCATTGGTGTCGCCAGCATCGAGTCCCCGCTCGGAACCTTCGGTACCCGACGCTACGTCACTACAGGAACCAGATTTCCTTGACATAGCGGATTTCGGCGGAGCAACGAAACCAGCAGTGCGGCCGAATCGCGCACAATCGGATCTGAGGACACAGTCGGATTTCGGTAATAATATCCTGATCACTGTCGATGCGACGGAGTCTCATGGCGCGACAGGCAACACTGCGCCCATGGCAAATGCACCACCCGACCTCATGCGCCCGGCGAGCGGCGATTGGTCGGGGGCGTCGTTGGCGATGGAGCGAAGTCAATCTGATGAGGTGCTCACTGTTAGTAGTACTGGGCGTCGCTACACTACCTCCGGCGATATGAACGGCCCGATGAGAACGCGCTCCCCGCCGCCGCTGGAGCGTGCGGCCGCTGTCGAGCGGGCCATGGCGCTATCACGAAAGCTCTCGATCTCGAATATCCAGACCCACATCACCAATCAGGGTGATCTGATGCTGGACATGCACGGCTACAAGTTGGACCAGGAGGATACCCTTGAAGCTGAGAAGTTGGCTCGGAGAATTCTGGCTGAGGAACTTGACGGTGATTATGATTTCGGTTCCTTGATTGGCGCTGATAGAGACGGGAACCTTTGGATTTATTCCAGCGAAGAGGCAAAGCAGAAAGCCGGACGGCAGGATGGATTCTCTCACACCATTGAGACCGCTGTCTCGGATGGAGGCTACTCGTCGGACGACGCAAAGAGTGGGTATTCCTCGGGAGAGGACAAACGTACCGTTCGGGCAACCTCAACGCCGGCAACAACCCCGCCTTCGTCACCTCCTCCGGGAGCCAATGAATCTGGAGCCGACTCCAGGAGCTACGCAAAGACATTGCGCCTGACCTCAGACCAGCTTAAGAATCTAGACCTCAAGCCCGGTAGTAACGAGATCTCCTTCAGCGTCAACCGGGCTACCTGTACTGCCTACATGTATCTATGGCAGCATGACGTCCCTATTGTTATCTCCGACATCGACGGAACAATCACTAAGTCCGACGCCCTGGGCCACATCTTCACTATGGTCGGACGGGACTGGACTCACCTGGGCGTCGCAAAACTCTATACCGATATCGCTGCCAATGGGTATAACCTCCTCTACCTCACGTCCCGCTCTGTCGGGCAAGCGGACACGACAAGAAACTACCTCAATGGCATCGTCCAAGACAGCTACAGGCTCCCCAAGGGACCTGTCATCATGTCTCCGGACCGAACCTTCCATGCACTACGTCGAGAAGTCTACCTCCGCAAGCCGGAGGTCTTCAAAATGGCGTGTCTACGTGACATCCTTAATCTGTTTGGCACCGGGCACACGCCATTCTACGCCGGCTTCGGAAACCGCCTCACGGACGCGCTGTCATACCGCAGCGTCAATATTCCCAGCACAAGGATTTTTACGATCAACAGCAATGCCGAGGTCGTCTTGGACCTCCTTTGCCTCACCAAGTACAAGAGTTCCTACGTGAACATGCGGGATCTTGTTGACCACTTCTTTCCACCCGTACACAAAGTCGTCGAGGAGGAGTACACGGATTTCAACTTTTGGCGCGAAGGAATCATGGATCCGGATGAGTTCAGTGATTCCGACGACGAGAGACGGGATCACGACGATGACGAGGAGGAAGAGGATGACGAGGATGACGCCGGATACATGGGTGATTCTTACATCGAAGATGGCGAAGAGCTTGAGGACGACGAGGAAGAGGACGACGACGAGGAGGAGGAGGAGGAAGAAGAAGAAGACGAGGAATATGATGAATCTCAGAGCCAACTCGCCGACAGCATTCTCCTCGACCAGCCCCAAGCTCAGCCCCAAAAGCCTCCGCACACGCCCGAACCACAGCCCGAAGCGGAGAAGGAGGGGGAGGAAAAGAAGGAAGAACACCAACTGCCACCCTCCGACCAAGAAAACATCTGTGCCCGGCAAGAAAAGGGCGCCGTCAAGCGCTTCTACGCCGGCATGAAGAATGACTTGGATGGGAGCCGATTCGAGCAGGCGAAAGAGTTTGCCGAACACGAGCTTGGTGCCCTGGGCAACGAGATTGTCGCCGAGTTTGGGAAGTTGACGAGCCTGATACAAACTGATGGTGGGAAGGCTGACGAGGCGAAGGAGAAGGAGAGGAGGGCAGAGGAGGGAAAGGATCTGTAAATATCCTTAGACGGGTGAGGAGTGTAGGTTATTACGAGGGAAATTGAGGATGGGAGGTGCTGATTATTGCATTGCATTGCGGCGGTTTTAGTCTGGGTTTCTTCGTTTTTTTTTGTTTTTTTTTAAAAAATTTCTTTCTTTCGTATTCTGCCTGCTTTTCTGTTACTAGAGACCACCGACTGGTTGACACTTTGTTTGGCGTATAGTGGAGTAGATTTCCTCTTGCTTCCCTTTTCTCTCTCTCTTTTCCTCCATCTCTTTGCCCTTCCGCCTTCCACCACATCCTATCATGGTGAATAGTTCTGTTGACCGCGCGTTTTGTTTATTATATATCATTGTCATCTTTTTTTTTGGCTATCCCCCCAGTGGTTTTCTCCGGCATGAAGTGTGTATATACTTACTTATGTATATATATGTTTTTTTGTTTGTTTTTTTCCTGGTGGGCAGAGCGCGCGAGCTGGTGGTTTATTACTTTAGACCGTACGTAAAGTACTAGGCCAAAAGTTTCCGTACACCCAGGTACAACTGCCCATGATGCCCTCACTCAACCTTCTCGATCCCCACAACCACAATTTAGAAAGTCTCAGTAGTTGGCATACATCATGAATA
>Ga0307516_10004518_pt1 | contig 17114 bp, 20 predicted proteins | sample 19_EM_MG_FD_203310 | JGI IMG/M metagenome (GOLD analysis project Ga0307516, IMG submission 203310) | Populus trichocarpa ectomycorrhiza microbial communities from riparian zone in the Pacific Northwest, United States - 19_EM | ecosystem: Host-associated > Plants > Roots > Unclassified | place...
ATGGCGATTGACCGGGCCGTCATGTTACCATCTGAATTTCGACGGTCCCTTGATCAAGAGGATAGAAGTCAACCAACATACCGACATCCAAGCGCATATGTACCAGAAGGTGATCATGGGGATGGCTCACCTGAGAAGCCGTTGCAGCCCGCACAGGAAAGAAGCGAGAGAGGGGACATTACCGCTTCTTGAACTTCTCTCGATATCCGCTTGTGGCGCTTTAATGGACGTGATTCAAACATACGTGGTTTTGCCTAATTACCTGCCAATAATCAAACTGATAGTTCTTTTGGTCTTGCCTGTCGTGGAATTTGCCTAGACTTAGAATCTTTGAGCCAATGAGAGGCGACCGTGCTGGCAGAGATCGTCATTCTCAAGTGATCCAAAATTTTAAACATTGGCGCTTGTTACGGCATGGCGTAATGCCACACTAACACCTCATCCACAACAACATGAGGCTCGATCGAGGGATCCGCAGCCAGATGGCTTCTGCATAAAAGCAATGCTTCACCAACGTTCTTGCCGACACGCTCACAGCACCTCAGGTGCTCTACCACTCTCCCCCGTCGAACTTCCGTCGGCCTTGGAATCACCAACAAGTTTGGAACCACTCCGTTCGTTTCGATGGACAGCTTCAGCAGCGCATCAAAGCTCAGCAACGATGAGCGTAGTCTCGTAGAGCCAGAGTTGCGCATAAATATGTCACTCACTTCACCATTGCCGCCCGATTTCCAAAGAAGGCGATCAGACCCCCTCGACCTCTCTGACACTAGGCAACCCGTACCTCCGGTTCTGCCATCTGCTCTTATCACAGCTAGGAAGATTGAACATCTTGACTCTGTTCCTTACCCGGAAGGCATCAACCGTCCGAAACCCGAGCTGAACCAGAATGCTAAGAAGGGCAAGTTCAGGTAATCCCACTGTCGTTCTCTCTCGTCTGCGTGCTCACCAAGATCTATCACCCAAGGTACGACCGTGAATTCCTGTTGCAGTTTATGAAAATATGTACGGAGAAGCCTGTCCATTTACCTCCTCTCGAGACCATCGGGCTGGATCGTCCCGGCGAGTCATCCCTGTCAATCAGCCGTGGTGGTTCTGGCCGACACGGCCGCAACGCCTCGGGTGCTCTACCACCGTCCCGTCAACCCCCCGTCGGCCTTGGAATCACCAACAAGTTTGGAACCGCTCCTTTCGCTACGATGGGCAACTTTAGCAGCGTGTCAAAGCTCAGAAACGATGAGCGTTTCGCCGCTTCCTCGGGCGGTAGGGCTGTATCCATCAACGGTGTGACTGTCCCCTTTGGTGGACGTCCTTATGTGCAGTGCACGCCGAGCCAAGGTGGTCCAGATGGTGTCCCCATGTCGAAAAATCGTGTTAGAAGCACGCGTGGCAAGAACCGTGGAGAACACAAGGCGGCAGATCAGCAGCAGAGCAGGTATGGCCAGAGCCAGTCGAGTTCAAGTCAACAACCAGCACTGGACCTTGTTGCGCCCCTTCAAGTTTCTGCCAACAGGTGGGACAGGAAATTGATGGCAGTCACCGATCCTGACTCGCCTGAAATCGTCGACCGCAAGGTCAAGGGTTTGCTGAACAAGTTGACAATGGAAAAGTTCGACTCGATTTCTGACCAGATTATCGCGTGGGCCAACAAGTCGGAGAAGGAGGAGGACGGGAGGACGCTTGTCCAGGTCATCAACCTCGTGTTTGGAAGCGCGGCCGGCGAGGCGAGGTGGTCCGAGATGTACGCTCGACTTTGTCGCAAGATGATGGAGCGTATCAGCCCACAGGTACAGGACGATAGGATCAAGAATCTCAAGGGCAAACCTATCGCAGGCGGCCAATTGTTCCGCAAATACTTGCTCGACAGATGTCGGGAAGACTTTGAGCGTGGTTGGGTGGCAAAGGAAGCTACCCCTGCGGCTGCAGTAACTAAAGCACTGGAAGACCAGACCGTCAAGGCGGCCAATGAGATGAGCAAAGAACGGGATGAGATTGTGTTGTACTGGGACGCGTACTATGCTGCACAGAAAGCGGAACGCCGGGGTCTCAGTCTGATCAAATTCATTGGCGAGCTATTCAAATTGCAGATGTTGACGGAGCGCATTATGCACCAGTGCGTGAAGAAACTGTTGGGAAACGTGGAGAACCCAGAAGAGGCAGAGATTGCGAGTTTGTGCACATTGCTGACCACGGTCGGCGGGATCCTGGATACGGCCAAGGCCCGCAAGCATATGGACGTGTACTCTTCGAGGATGAAGGAGCTGATGAAGAGTGGAGATGTCCGCTCACGCATGCAATTTATGCTCCAGGTAAGCTATTGATCCTCGCTGGGGGTTTTTGTTTGCCCTTACAACTCTTGACAGGACGTGGTTGAGCTCCGAGACCGGAAATGGATCAGCCGAAATGCTGCTGCAGCCCCGACGACGATTGCTCAGGTTCGTGAGGCGGTGCGACGGGTGCGTCCCTTTTGCTTTTTTAACCATTTTATTTTGTTCACTTTATCTGTTTTAGGCTGCCAAGGAAAAGGAAGCTTATCAACATCAGATCAGCATGTCGCGAGGTAGTTCACGACGGGGTGGTGATCACGGTGAATTTTCACAACAAGGTGCTGATGGCTGGGCACTGGCTGGCAATTTCCGCGGGCATCGTCGCTCCTCCGAAAGTTGGAGATTTGTCCAACTTTGGCAAGCTCAACAAGAACACGGCCATGACTTTTGGGCCGAGTAGCCTCGTCTTTGCGAGAATGAACTGAGTAGTCTTATGTAATAAGATAACGTGATCGCGTCGCGCTCGCCGCTCACACTTGACGCGATCATGAGGCAATGTTTAACGTTTAACCCTCCTCCTCAACGCGAGCAGTGAGGATGGAAGGAAAAGGAAAATATGTAAGAGTCCATTCATTCAAAAGAAGAGAGAAAAGGTATATAAAAGAGAAAAAAAACTATTACGACCGTAGGTCCACTCACACGTCACGTCCAAAAAAAATCGCTCACTCAAAACTCGGAAAGCTCCGCCTGCGGCGGTGGCACACCTTGCTTGTCGCTTTGCTTTGCATCCCACGTCAAGTATTGATTTTCAAGTTGTAGATTACAGCAAGTATCTAAAACTGCGATATGGGTATGTAAGCTATAAAAAGATGTCGAAATGCTGCAGAAACTTGTTATCAGCCATCCCGAATGCCCTTCAAGAGATTTCGACAACAATGAATGGAGAAAAGCATGGCTAGTGACCCCATGGCATGGGGTTTGAAAGGCGTGGAATGATTCAGCTTTACATAAACACTGTGATGAGACTAACCAGCAAATGTATATATGCTCAGCACAGGACAGCATAAATGGTTGACCACTCAGTCTTTCCGAACGCTACGGCCTAACTTTGCAGAGCAGCAACCGAACAGAAGGTGGTCGAAAACGTAACACAAAGCAAGACTTACCAGAAACCCTTTCAATTACTGTTGGTGCTCGAGTCATGGTCGTGCAGAACATTGAAATTGATCTCGACCTGGCCAATGGGGCGGAGAAATTGTTAACATCGTTCGACATCCAGATGAGCCAACAATTCCTCAAGAGCAAAATATCGCTCACCTTCAGCACTTGCCATTGTACATCCTCGTAGGGAGCGTACACGAATCTCCCAGTTGGATGGCTTGGAGGAAAGCGTAATACCCAGGAACACAGGAGCGTACAGCATGGAATATCGTGGTTGTGGTCGGAGCCGTCGCAGAAGGACCACCAGCTGCGTGCTACATATGACCAATGAATGCGGTCTCCGCGAACGACTTGGTGCAATCACTATGACCTAAGTCGGGCTTAATGGACTTCCCGCGTCGATTGCTGACGGCGTCATAGCGAATGACCTTTCCCAGATGGCAGCTGCAAAAAGGTGATATCAGCCAAGATCGTGAATGTTCAGTGGACCTGGAATGTCCTACTCGTCGAGCACGGAGGGATCGGTTGTGGGTCGGGCGTGCGGGCATTGGCACTCCCTTGCGGCAAGGCAGAGTCGGCGAAGTGGCGGTTCGGAGTGGGTCTAATCAGAATTATCACAGTTGAACAACCTTGACAAGTAAGGTAATTGCTAACGATCGCATAACTAAATGCCGCCCTACTGATGGACCCGTTGCTCATCGCAATAAGCGAAAAAAATTTGCTCTCTCCTCTTGCGTTTATAATCCAAATTGACGTCAGATTTCGACTTTCAATAGGTAAAAAACTGCTTACCCAGTCATCCAGCAGGCCGAATGAGAGGGAAGAGGGAAATGCCTCTCCGAGACGAAATTCCCCACAGTTCCGCCCACGCCCAAACCATACGCATTGAAGAGAAAGAAAACTTGAAATTTGTGGTGCAACTCCGGATTGTCGAGAGGCTACGAGGGTTTTCAATGGTCGTGTCTATCTGAGAAGCTATCAATGATACTCACCTGTTTTGTCGGCAATACGAGACAGCGGGGCCGGAATCCAGCCTAACTTCCCATCTGAGTGGAAGCGGGAAACAAAGGGACTTGCAGAACCTAGAGATGTGGAAGTGAAGCGACAGACCGCAAAAGGTGGGACACTGGATTAGCTTTCTCTCCTTCGGAGGGTTCCAGATGCGATATACCCGAGGACGAAGACCGGTCTCCGGCTCCAGACTGGTCATTGTTCCTCTCAACCAACTCTCAACAAGCCCGCACGACACCTCGGACGGGATCATGCAGAGTCCAAAAACGTCGACGACGGGCAGCAGGAGAGCGTGGTGGAAAACTGGTATTCGGAGGATCGTTTCCGATCACGAGCTGTGGACAACCACAGCTGCAGAGTTGGGCGGCGTGGAGGCAGGGTCGAGGGAGAGGTTTAGAATACTTGGAAAGCAGGTCCATGATAGAAGACGATGGCGAGAACGCAGCGGCGAAGAGGTTTGTGCAGTCGAAGAGTCTGGCACGGAAACACTATCAAGTGGTAGTCGCTTCAATCGAAATGATGTGGTATTCGTCTGAAAAGTGGTGGAGACGGGGATAGTGTCGAGAATGAGGGAAATATATACTTCAGGCCCTCGACATCGGCACGGTGAGCGCAGGAGTTAGAGGGAGTGGAAACAACGAACAAGGGCTTGGTACCATTATTCAGGAATCAATGTGAATCATGGGCTTCGGTCGCCATCCTTGTCTTTGATGTGTACATCCTGGAGCCGTTTATGAAAGTACTGTGTATGACGCTAACCTTGAGTGGCTGATCTTTCCGAGAAATGAAAACCGGGATTGTTTTCCGGTCGGACCATCCTTGAAGCTTTGAAGCTCCAACCTACGTTTTCCGGAGGATCACACCGCCGAGGGGGATGGAGCGCACATACGGCACATTGCTGCGACTCGGACTGAAGGGGAAGAGGCGTTAACGGTGGGGGACTAGCCGGTGAATGTAACCGTTCCCGGGAGATTCCTGGCTAGTGACGAGAGGTCGAGCAGGAATTTTGAGAACATCTTGGGTCGTAGATGCGAGAGTGCCGAAATGCCGGACCCCGGAAAAAGAGATCTTCGCTGTACCACGTACCTCCATTTTTAGCATCTTACTCTCGCGATCTCTGGTTCGACTCATGCATCAGCACCCTAGCCTCGTGACCAGGCCCTCTATGAGCAAAACCTCGATAGAGGGCCTGGTAAAACTGAGTTTGAATCCACGTAGCGTGCAACTTGATCGAAAAGTGCTAAATATATCGTTCGGCATTGCCGGCATTCCATATCCGTACGACGAAAAAGGAAGTTAGGGCGTCCCTCAGTTCATCGCCATCAACGACAGCCAGATGAGCTCCCCGTCGTTGGTTGCAATGATGGGATTTGATGCCACGAATCTCCCCAACGTCCTACGAATGATACTCTCTTGTCCTCCAGCCCAACTTCATGAACTTTTCACGAGAACCATCCCAGTCGAACTACTTCCAGTCGAATACATGCAAAGTCTCAACGAGGATGACCGAATCATCGCACAGCGCGCTTGCCTTCTGGCCTGGACAGTGACGAATAGGACGGCAAGGTATTTGGCCTGTCATGGAGCACCTGCGCCTCAGAAAGCTCACGAGAGTTCGACAGGCAAGATTCGACGAGTGGGAAGGAAGGGATTTCTAGAAAATCATTTTGCGGTGAGCTCTCCCCAACAGAAACGGTGTTTGTGATCACTTCAAAGGTGGGGGTCTGTTCTTCCCATGGATTCTTCTCAGGCTGCAACTTCGCTCTCTCTGTCCGGGGTCGTCGCTTTCTCGGAGGCTCGAAGTTTGTGAGTGCAGATGTTGATGTTAGATTTTCGTCCGAAATGTCTGAATTGGGTACGGATAGAGTCCTTTTGTGGGTTCCAACAGGAGCTCCTAGTCTGAAGAATCCTTGGTTAGGTCCTGATGGTCGACGCGGCATGGAATGAGTGGTATTCTCGAGGTAGAGATACAGTAGACGACGACAGGTGCCCTAATTTCCTTTTTCGTCTGAGCGGAGTACAGGTCGTCTCAACCCTGCCCGAGGACGAGCATACTGCTCTCGTCTGTAACACGAATTTCGATGGGATTCCACGGGCCTAGACCAGACATGCTACTTCACAGACTACTCTCGGCCTGCCCCATGTCGACCCCTGGATCATCGACAGCGGGGCTGAGCCTTCGGTTGGGACGTCGAGATCGTCTTTTTCATTCGGGAATAATATGATTTCATGATGCAGTTACGCCAAAGATGCGGAGGGTTGCCTAACACCTCACCACCATGCCACTACGCTACCACGTCACCACCCAGACTTTCACGACGGCTTCTAAAGAACAATCCAAAGACGTCATGTCAGAGACATCTACCCAGCAGCTGGAAGGACAGGTCCTCAAATTCAGTGTGTGTAGTGCTTGAATTTTTGTCCAGATGCGAAAGCTGACTTTTTCTTCATTCGGAAAAGCCCTTTCTGTCCCTCACGAAAAGGGAACGCGGTCGAGTTCCGAAGGCTCAACAGATTCAATGTTTAGTCTGTTCGAGGATATCGCCCTCCGGCCCGCCTGAATTTCCATTAGGTGAAACAAAAGTACGGCAGGGACCTCACGAAACTTACGTCTATATCTGGTGCGCATCGTCGTCGTTCCGGACAGCACCTGGGCGAGTTGTAAACAAAGGCAGTGTCGCCATATCAAGCACCGGGAGTGATTGACAACCGTCCGATGCATCGAGTGCTCTAGGCAGGCGTCGACAATTGGAAATGGAGTGGCAGCATAGAATCGTGAATTCCTTTCTCAAGATGGAGGCATCGGGAGACCCTAAGTACGCTGTTCGATTTTCCAATCCCAAGATATTTATCTCGCGAATAGATGAGAAAAGATGATCGATGTACATATGAACAAAGTTCGGGCTAAGGTGCTGAGGGTGTGTAACATCCCACCCACTCTGTACCGATGTGGTGATATACAAAGTCTACCGTGGCAGATCCTTTACGAGAAACGATAACAGGATTGGCAGGGCAACGTAGTACTTCTCTGATATCCGGGGGAACAAACATGAGATGTTTGCGATGGGGCAACCACACAATCCAGTTGTCTGGAGTAATGATCCAATGATGTTGATGCTGTGCCATGTTCCATGGTGGGATAGAGTTGTTGTCGCAGCGAGAGACGGTGTTGGTTCCATCACTCAAAGACGCGACCGAATAGCCACGGCCAGTGTGGTCATTCAGCCTCGTCACCTCTGCACCCATCGAGGCATCCCACACCCGCACAGACTCGTCGCGTGAGCCAGAGACGATGCGGGTTCCATCAGTCGAAAATGCGACAGAATCGACAACGTGAGTGTGGCCATTCAGCCTCATCAGCTCCGCACCTGTCGAGGCATTCCACACCCGCACAGACTGATCGTGTGAGCCAGAAACGACGCGGGTTCCATCGGTCGAAAATGCCACAGATTCTACACTGCCAGTGTGGCTGTTCAGGATCGTTGGCCCCGCACCCGTCAAGACATCCCACACCCGCACAGAATGATCGGATGAGCCAGAAACGATGCGGGTTCCGTCGCTCGAAAATGCGACAGAAGTCACCCTGTCAGTGTGGCCGTTCAGCGCCATCAGCTCCGCACCCGTCAAGGCATCCCACACCCGCACAGACTGATCGGATGAGCCAGAAACGATGTGGGTTCCGTCGCTCGAAAATGCGACGGAATTGACCCTGCCAGTGTGGCCGTTCAGCACTGTCAGCTCTGCACCTGTCGAGGTATCCCATACCCGCACAGACTGATCGGATGAGCCAGAAACAATGGAGGTTCCGTCCCTCGAAAACGCGACAGAATTGACACCGCCAGTGGAGATGTTCAGAATCGCCAGCTCCACACCCGTCGACGCATCCCACACCCGCACAGACTGATCAAACGAGCCAGAAATGATGCGGGTTCCATCACTTGAAAATGCAACAGATTTGACACCGCCAGTGTGGCCGTGCAGCATCATCAGCTCCACACCTGTCAAGGCATCCCACACCCGCACAGACTGATCGAGCGAGCCAGAGACGATGCGAGTTCCATCACTCGAAAACACCACAGAACCGACATTGCTAGTGTGGCTGTCCAGCACCGCCAACTCCGCACCTGTCAAGGCATCCCACACCCGCACAGACTGATCAGCTGAGCCAGAAACAATGCGGGTTCCGTCACTTGAGAAGGCCACAGAATAGACAAAGTATATGTGGCCGTTCAGCCTCGTCAGTTCGGCACCCGTAGAGGCATCCCACACCCGCACAGACAGATCTTGTGAGCCAGAAACAATGCGGGTTCCATCACTCGAAAACGCCACAGAATAGACACCACCATTGTGGCCGTTCAGCACCACCAGCTCCGCACCCGTCAAGGCATCCCACACCCGCACAGACTGATCGCGCGAGCCAGAAACGATACAGGTTCCACCACCCAAAAACATGACAGAGTAGACACCCATAGTATGGCCATTCAGCGTTATCAGTCCCACACCTGTCGAGGCATCCCACACCCGCACAGACCGATCAAATGAGCCAGAAACGATGCGGGTTCCATCATTTGAAAATGCAACAGACTTGACACTGTCAGTGTGGCCATTCAGCATCATCAGCTCCGCGCCCGTCAAGGTATCCCACACCCGCACAGACTTATCTTTTGAGCCAGAAACGATGTGTGTTCCATCACTGTTAAACGCAACAGAATGGACACCACCAGTATGGCCATTCAGTCTTGTCAGCTCCGCATCTGTCGAGGCATCCCACACCCGCACAGACCAATCGGATGAGCCGGAAACAATGCGGGTTCCATTGCTTGAAAACACAACAGAATTGACACTGCCAGTGTGACCGTGCAGTGTCATTAGCTCTGCACCGGTCGAGGCATCCCACACTCGCACAGACCGATCGGATGAGCCAGAAACAATGCGGGTTCCGTCACTCGAAAATGCAACAGACATGACCCAATTTTCATGCTGCATGGTCAATAATGGTACAGTGTGGTCACCTCTTGTGAGCTTGAAGGAAGGGCCACAAGAGAATTTGCTCTTCCACGTGTGGTACATAGTGGAACTCCGTGGCCATGTCGTCAGACTTGAAATGTAAAGGTGTGGCGTTGACTGCGCCGCCGGGCTTGCACCAAAGTACGTCGAAAAGTTGGCAGCCTCGGCAAGGTGAGGAGCAAGGTCTGAAGACTTTTTGTCGTTGACCTAAGGTACTGGTATTAGCTCAAATCTAACAGGCAACATGGATTCCCACTTTCAAGACCCACTCACGGGCCTTTTGAAGCATTAGACTACATTGGGCGCGCGAACCAAGTAGATTCATCGCCTCGATCCAGAATAGGACCCGCACATGAAGAAACTTATTGATCTCGGTCTGGAGAGAGTCGCAGTCGCCACATCCAGCTCGGTCCAAGTGCTGGGCCCAATTCCGACAGGAGTACCGTAGGACCTGGCTGATGTTTTTTTCGATTCGATCACTGAGGTCTGGCACCTCAGAATCGAAGAGAAACGATGATGGCAAATCACAGATGTTGAATCGCAGGCCGGACATCATGATGCGGAAGCAAGAGTGAGTAAGGCGAGCGTGGTGAGTGGGCTTATTGCACGACATGTCAACAATGCGGCTGCCAGTGACCTGAGGAACACTGAATTTCGATCGCTCCTGAGTGAACATGAAGTCGGGAAAGGAAGCATGGTACCAAAGAACTAGATCGTCTTTCACGTAGAGAACTGAATGCAGCTCATCGATGACTACTTTGGCCATCTGCTCATCGAGCACATCAGAGAGTGTTCCCGCAACAGAGGCAGATACACGCTCCTCGGTACAAAGAAGGGTGTGGAGAATCTTCAACCGATCATGAACAAGGGCATCGTCCAATTTGCCGAAAGCACCCCACAGAATTTGCTGGTATAATGTGTCGACGAGTAACGGCATGTCAGCGCTATTGGACATGTGATCAGCCAGCTTGGCTAACATGCGGAGCTGCTCGTCTGTCGTCATTCTGTGACGTGGGCGGATATATCTCACCAACGTTGCGGCGTAGATGAACAACCCATCCGCCTTCCGAGAAAGGTCGTTGAGCTGATCGCCCTGAAGTGCCGGGAGCTTCTTCCCTAGGTACATCCTAATGTCTGCCTTGACTGTATCCGTGGGCACCTCGTAGAGACGACAGACGGCATCAGAGTTGAAGGACGAGCAGAGTGCAGCGAGATCAGGATCCGGCCTACTTGTAACCAGAAACTTGAGACCACGCAAATGACCTTGACTGATGGTCTTCAACAGTTCTCGCAGAAAGGCCGACCCCCCGTTGTCCTCGATCTCATCCAGTGCGTCTACAACGACGAGGTATGGCCGGAGTTCACAAGGGCGTTTGCTGGCAGACTGCTGCCAAGGGCCGACGAGGAGGTCCTTCATCTGCTTGGAAAGGACATTGGCCGAGTCAGACTTATTCGCCCGAAGTAAGGCCCGAGCATAGGATCTGGATTGTCGAGCGAGCTGATATGTAATGGTGGGGATGATGTACTTCCGCCGTCTCGTCTCTTCGAATTGTCGTGAACAGAAGAAGCTGGCTCCCAAGAGGTCCGGGCTGGCGACTTCCACATCGTCGAAGTGGTCCGCTACAGTATACGCGATGGTCGACTTGCCGGAGCCGGCTTGGCCTGTCAACCAAAAGACGTTTGGACTGTCCGACGAGGGATTCAGCGCCCATGAGTATATACGCTTCAATATGTCCACGCGTGTTCCCCTGGTGCATGGTTCGCGGATCAATGTTGCTGTTCCTTCCAGATCGGCATTGTAGGCTGCCAATCCAGAATGGGGCCAGCTACCGAGGCGTAGTTGCTGGCACTCATGGTCAGCATATACAGCTCATGCTTGAGATCATCGGAACACATACAGTGAGCGACTCCTGCATCTCATCTGTATTTCTCTCGATAGTCATGACTACGTCGAGCTGGGGCAACAGAGGACTAAGTTCATTTCACCAGATGTGGCACGAATGAGTCACGCACATGGAAGTCCTTCGTGTACTCATCAATCCGTTTGAAGCTTTCTTCGATGGTCTTCTTGTCTTCTTCGTTGTCCAGTATCTTTGCCAACATCCATCTTGACGATATCTCCTGCAGTCGGAGAGCTTCTTCAATAAGATTCCTAGTATAAATTCAGTTCGTCGTCACATGCATCGTCCGTCGGATGGACTTGCCCCGAGAAGGCCTGCATTCTGACGGTTGCGGCCTCGGACTCCGCTTTCAGCAACGCGGCGTTCACGAGTTCGAGACGTTTGGCAGTCTGAATAGCACGTTCTACGAGCGCGTCCTTGTTGTCTCCAACCGCCTGGCGAAATGATTGTGAAGTACGGCAAAATACAATGAAATGATGGAACGTACATTGATCATGTCGATGATGGCGTTAAGAGCACCAACAGATCCCTGGTACGGCGTTCCAGCGAGGGACCTTTCCACCATTCGCAAGAGCTGCTCGACACCGTGCCAAGCCGTTCGAAATGCATTCTTCGTTGACGAATTCTGTGAGGGTCCATTTGCAGGTCGAGTTATCGAGAGCGGCAACGCAAATGTCATGCGGTTTGAATCAGCAGCCGAAGATGCAACTGAATGAGGTGGACATGGGGGAGAGAGTCGCACGTTTGTTATCGGACGGGAGATCGATGGTGATGATAGCGTAGTCTTACCGATGCCTGTTGCAATGCTGCTCGCGGAAGCTGAGGGGTCATCAGGGTGTGAGGAATCCATGGCAGATGAAGCCGTATGTTCTTTGGGAATGTGTTCAATACCTAACTTATGCACGAGACGGGACCCGATATACTTACTCAGTTGCATATTATCCACCGTTTTGGGCAAGGTAACGATCGTGTCACCATGAGAGTCTGTGCGGAAAGTGAACGTTGAGGCCTTGCTGAACAACGGAAGAGTAGGAGAAGTACCTTACGTTGACTCACAGCTATGGATGCTGGCGTTGCAGGTCTGGCGATAGTCTGAGAGGACTGACTTTTGGACGAGAATGCTGAGCGCAGCCACTCCTTGGGTCTCCTGAATTCCTCCCCGAGTGAGAATTTCTTGTTGGCTTGAGGAGGAGCCATGGCGAAGAGAGAATTGCCCTCACGGCGCCAATCATGCGGTACGATTGAAGATCAGGTCGGATTTCGGATGTGACCGTTTGCAAAAGTGTTGGCCCAACAGCCATTTAAGAAGCGTGAGCTGTCCCAAAGAATGGCGTCATTCGAAGTCAGTCGGAAATCGCCGAAGTGACAGTTACTTGACACTATTGTGACAGCTGGCTGACTCGGGAAGCTCCGCCTACGGCGGGGGCACACCTTGCTTGTTGCTTCACTTCGAATTCGTGATATTCGTCAAGTACTAAAATTGGTATCAAAATCTGGGTTTGCCCCGAATACGGAGGTTTGAGGAGGGATCAGCACATCGGCTTGAAGGCCGACGATGTGTAGTCCGGCGGGAGTTCTACATGTATGGGCGGCGGGAACTAGTGTTCGATAGCGGCATGGTGTGAGCAAAAGCGGAGGGAACGATATCGTCGATCAAGCTCCAACAGTTGCTCTTCTGCAATCATCTGTCACTTTCCGACTGGGCCATCCATTCTCTCTCGACCGGCCGCGGGATGTTGACCCATTCGGGCAACTTGATGCTGCCAGCGTGTGGGGTTGTGGCCTGTAGGTCGATACCGAATGTGTCGTCATCCTAAACCTGCAGACTCACCTGATGGATTCCGTCAAGATGGACTCTACGAGAGGAAGTCGACAAAGCCTCATCATGGCGGGTCACAACCAGCACTTGGTGGGGTTCCGGTATTTGGCTTTATGTACGATGTGATCCGGTGAGTTACGTCTAATTAGAATTATCACATTTGAACAACCTTGAGAAGCAAGGTAATGTTTTTCTTTCCGTAATTTTTTTGGTCAAAATTTTGCAAATGTGTCGTAGGTACAGTAGTGACACACCACAAGCAACTCCTTCTCGCACGAACGCAAACTGTTAACGCAGGCCAAGGAAGCCGCGAAAACGCTCGAAAGCAGGGCGCGGGAGAGCTTTCGTCACGGTAAAGACGTCGGCAAGAATATCGGAGCTGGGGATTCTGGCGATGTTGACGGTACCATCTTCGGTACTTTCGCGGATGTAATGGAAGCGAACATCGATATGTTTGCTTCTAGAGTGGTTGGATCATACGCCACGGACATAGCGCCGTTGTCGCATAGGAGGATGGTGGGCTTGTTTACAAGGGGATCGAGTTCGCATAGGAAAAGGCGGAGCCATACGGTTTCGCGGCAGGATTCGCTCACAGCAATATATTCGGTATCACACGTGAAGCTTGCAACCGTTTTTTGTTTCCGTGAGGGCCAGGAGAAGACGGCGTCATCGAGTGAGAAACAGTAGGAACGCCCGGGTGTCTAGATAGTCGGCGTAAGATGAGTCGGAGAACCCAACTAGTTCAACATCAGGGCCACCACCGAGAACGAGACGGAGCTCGCATGTACCTTTGAGGTACCGAAGAACGCCGATCGCATGATTCCAATGTGGTTGTCAGTAACAACCAAGGAATTGCGTGAGCTTCAAGACAGTGTAAGAAATGTCCGGGCGTGTTCCGCCAGCGAGGTACATTAGGGATCGAACAAGGGACCTGTAAGGGAGACCCTTTAAGGCAAGTTCGGAAGCTGAGCGGACGGGGGACGGGGGACGGCGTCGCAGCTGCGAGTTGTGGTCCATGGGCGTAGAAATAGGGTAGGCATTCGACCGGTCGAAGGTAGTGAGAACCTTGTTAATTAGGGCAGTCTGGGAAAGGGAAATGGTACGATCGTTGCGGTTACGGGTGAATACGATACTGACACAAAAAGTGCATTTCCCAGATCTGAAATAGACCAGAGTGTGCGCAATTGTACTTTGAAGGATTCGCATGTGTCGCGAGAGGTCGACATGGATCACCGTGACGATGGTGCCAGATTTCGTCGTGCGGTAGTACACGCAGGGGTTGGCGGCTAGGCGTTTCAAGCCCCACGAGAGGATTGCTTTGTTCATGGTCTTGTTCCATATTCGACCACTTTGTTTCATGCCATAGAGGCCTCGCTACAGTTCCTATACCCAGTCCTCCTTCCCGGGTTCGGTAAAGCCGAGAACCTGCTAGTCTCGTCCTCAGGGAGGAGGCCGTAGTGATAAGCGGTTTTGACGTCAATTTGAAGGATTGATGGCAGGAATGTGAAGGGCGAGGCGAAGTGACTCCATACGGGTAGTGGGAGATGTCGTTTCAACATATGTAGTCTTGACCGAAGACTTGTTCAACACCCTTAGCCACGAGGCGTGATTTGCAACGTGCGGGGTTACCATGCTCGTCGCGGTTAAGCCGGAAAACCCACTTCCCTTTGAGGATTTTACGACTAGTGGGGACAGCAGAGCGCGGAACGAGTTTGTAAACCCCCATGTCCTTGAGCCTAGTAAGTTCCTCTTGCATGCCAGAGGTTGGCATCCGGGGAGTTGAGGGTATCAGCTGACAGCAAGGGTGACAGGGTCGGCAGGATGGTCAGTGTTGATGAGGGGGGGAGAGATGTAGCGACCGCATTTCCAAGACGGTGGCAAGTCGATGTGGGGGGCTAGAGGGACCTACGTCATTTCCCCGGCAAACTCTTCATGTTCACCACACTTCTTGTCCACGCCTCCCGTCGCAAAGCGCCAAAAACCGTGGATTTGGATTTTCGCCATCATCCCGAATATCACCAGTCTTTTGGGTCATCTATTTCCGAGATTGCGTCGGAAGTTGACGCGGACGGTGACCGTTTCGACGACCTCGCTGGTTTCACACCACGGAGAAGTCCCTCCAGGTGCCAAAGCCGTGCCGTATATCTTTCGACGCGGTTGTCGGTCGAAATTCTACATTCCATGACCTCTCCAACGAAGGGAGGGAGGAGTTGGGAGGAGTGGAGTATAGACCCCGGAATGCTCTACTTCGGATTATCGCAGGGGTATGTATGGAATTGCATTTTGCACCTTCCATTCGTGATTTAATCTTGGGTGATATACAGCATTATTTCACCCATAGCTTTCACTGTCATCGCCCCACATCCGCACCCAGGTGGAAAGAGAACTTCTCACCACCCGTTGAACGTCAACCAGTAGACCCAGTATAGTATGTACTATATCAGTTACCACCCTCATTTCTTGCTCATCGTTATGATCAGGATTTCGATATTCCAATGCATCTCTGCGTACACAAACATAGGAATGTCATTGGTTGATACCTCGATGACGGGGTTCCAGACGGCCTATCCAATGTTGCTTTTAATGGCCTTCTTGATTCTCGCCGGAATCACAGCCTTTGCCAGTGTAAGTCAGACAGCTCCAGCAACTTAAATGAGACATCTAACTCGCATACCTTTCTAAAAGCCTATTTTGTGAGACAGCTTCCTTTGTACTGCAAGGCTTCTCTTTCCCAACTTCAATGACAACAACTTGCATTTTACGATATGAGTGTGACCTTCCCTGGACGTGCTCGTTGCTAGAATGCAACTCCTTCACCAGATGGACCATGACGAACCTCGTAGTTCGGAGCTCTCGAGCAGATGAACCACTCCACTTTCTCTTGGATCATCCTCGAAGATGATATATACTGCTCTTCCCTTCTCATCAAACCTGGTTCCTCCTTAGGCATCGGTAATCCTATTGTCCAAGAAATTCCAGTGGGAAGAAGATTTGATGCGGGCTAAAGTAGGGACCTTCTTTCCCATCTATGAAAAGTGAGATGATTTAATCTTGTGCCCAGGGTACTTTTCGTTGTCATGATGTATATCAACGTCTGCGAGCTTAGAACATCTAACGCAAGGATACTACTCATGTTTTTCTGCACCCGCAGATCCTGTTGCGATGAGGTCAGCTTCACGCGCCATCTCTGTACCATATGCTTTTTGCCGACATCCATATAGCATACGCTCTACAAACATGTATGACGAGAAATCTCTGGGGATATTTCCAGAAGAAGCACAAGTCGGAGAGGAGGCTTTTGAAAACTCGGGACGACGAATATCTGTTTGGAGTCGCTATCTCGCGATGCGTGCTCGGCAACAATCAGCCTTTGGTGCGCCATTTTCCCCGCCTTACACTACATATGTGGTGGCTTGGCTTGGCTTTGTTTTTGCTCTGCATCATTGAGGCTGGTCGTATTTCCCTGGTGGTCTCATTTTCACACTGACTCCCCTCACAGAAAAAACGCCTCGATGACCCTTCATATGCAGTATGGTTTAACATATTCTCTATTGGTAGGCAGATCCGAGGTTTGGGACGTCTATCCTGACGACGAGAGCAGTATTCGATCTCGTCTCTGCCTATGGCGCCGTCGGACTAAGCTGTTCCCTTTGTGAGTTGTTGTCAATTGCATCCATGGGACTGTCTCCCATTTTTGAACAGGACCTTACTCATTCGCTGGCTGCAACCCTTATCCAAGTTTATCCTATGTCTGGTCATGATACTTGGTCGCCACCCTATGGCGATCGACCGGGCCGTCATGTTACCATCCGAATTTCGACGGTCCTTTGATCAAGAAGATAGAAGCCAACGCACATACCGACATTCAAGCACATATGTACCAGAAGGTGATGGGGATGCTCACCTGGTAAGCCGTTGCAGCCCGCATAGGAAAGAAGCGAGAGAGGG
>Ga0307516_10004519_pt1 | contig 17113 bp, 18 predicted proteins | sample 19_EM_MG_FD_203310 | JGI IMG/M metagenome (GOLD analysis project Ga0307516, IMG submission 203310) | Populus trichocarpa ectomycorrhiza microbial communities from riparian zone in the Pacific Northwest, United States - 19_EM | ecosystem: Host-associated > Plants > Roots > Unclassified | place...
ATTTATATATTAAGGATGTAAAGTATAATTTTTGAAAGATATTAGGCAAAAAAAAAAAATAATAATAATAACAAACTATGGAATGTTCTGTATAAATCCTCGTATTTATTTTTAAAAATTTACAAAACTATTTTTAATGGTTTTTTTCTTTAAATTTCTTAAGCATTTCAAAAATTTTAATTAGTAGTTATCATACATTTTAATAAAATTTAATCTAATTTGATTAACTTCTATAAACTAATTTTATATTAGCTTGTTTAACAATAATTTATTTTTTGCATTGAAAAAAACACTATAGCAGTTTTGAGTATTTTCTTGTTGATTTTTTTTTACAACCTACTCCAAGACTTTGGATTCATAAAAGCAAGGTTAATTTGCAATATTATTAAACTCAGTATGGTACAAGGCTCTAATATTAAATGAGTTTTGTACTATTTTGAAAAAAAAATAAAATAAGTTTTAATTTATTTTACTAGATCAACTTCAATTTAATAGGTTTTTTTGAAACTTAGCCTAGGTAAAAAGTCGAATCTTAGATAAACCCGTAGGCTTCACTGAGTTTTATAACAAAGTTAAATGGATGTTTGAAAGTATGATAACGATTGCTTTTTAAAGTATTTTTTACTTAAAAATATATTAAAATAATATTTTTTTTATTTTTTAAAAATTATTTTTTATATTAGCACATCAAAATAATTTAAAAATAAAAAAATAATTAAATTTAAATAATTTATTTTTTAAAATTTTCCCAGCTACCATTTGACTAATATTCCAACCAGCACCAAAACCCATATATTTTGCATCCATAAAGAAAGCCCAGCCCAATCAGATATTTAATCCTGTGTTCTCTACAGTTTCTCCCTCCCTTCACTGCAGGGTATGAAAAATCTTGCCTATGTCTCCTTGTGTATGCTCCAATGTCTGCTTTTCCTTCTCCACAGAATTTAATGAATGCCCAGCTGCAGGATTTTGGGTTTCAAGGCAACGATTTGAAAGCAGAATCAGTAGAACCACAAGTGACTGTTACCCTTTTGATCAAACACCTCCCTGAAGCTATTCCTTTTAAAACTCTTTCAAGGCTTTTCTCTCATTATGGTGCTGTCTCTGTTCGTCCTTGCAATTCTGGAAGGTTATTTCAATGTAAATTTGTAATCTTTTTTACTTTACTTGTGCCTTAACTGCTTATTGTATGTTTTGTCAATTTTGATGCTTTTATTTACTAGTTTTGTTGTTGTTTTTTGATAAATTCTTGAACTTTATAATTTTTTTTTTTCTATAATCTTTCTTTGTTGAATAGAGTTTATTTCCGCTTTTGTTGTGTTACTATTGACTGTCCTGTTGAGGTGATATTTCTTTGATAATGTTGGTTATGCAGATTGAAAAATTGTGCATTTGTTGATTTCAAAAGTGAAAGCTTGGCTTATCAAGCGCATACTCAGTTAAATGGGTAATTTTGTCTATCACTGTCACCTGGTTGATGCTAGTCCAATATGATGAAATAAGCCAATGAATTGTTGCCTGTTCTTTTTCCTTTTTCTTTCCTTTTTTATTTTTGGTTAGGCTGAGTTTTCTTGGCAAGGTCTTATCGGTGGAGAGAGCTAGTAAGCTAAGTGAGGCTCAACAAGGAAAAGAATCTGTACCACCAACATCTTTGATTGAGGATGCTTCTGTGACTAGAGATGTTGGCGATGGCTCAAAATTCAGGTCCTTTCCTGCTAGTGAACCAATTGCTCCAAGGCTTGGTGTTGACTATCCATTCCCCCCTCATTTGGAGTATGTTTCCCTTTCCGTTCTTCGCAAACTTTTCTAATTTGATAAGGATTTTTGTGTCTATGTTGGAAAGCAGTGTCTTCTCTGTGAATGCCATTGTGTGTTTTGTGATGGAAGACATTTATGTCACGGTACTTGAGGTTACTTGAGACATGCATCTTCATTTTTTGGTGTCTAGTGCAGGGTTGTCGAGAGTCACTGAGGCGCTCCAAGCAAGGAGAGGCGAGACCCCAACACCTTTTATTTTTCCAGGCGAGACAATTTAACTAGGCGCTGCATAAGCGCTCGCCTGGTCAAAATATCTTTCCCCTTTTTTTAAAATTGATATGTGTTTTGACCTATTTGCTCATTTTACCACAAAAAATAATTTAAGGGTATAGTTGTTAAAGTAAATAGTAGGGTTTAAAAAGGAAAAAAGATCATCAAAATGGATGAATTGGTGTCTGATGATGACACTCGAACTTGGGGTGATGTGGCAAGGGCAACCGGAGCTAACGAACCATGAACAATCACTAGGCAGCAAACAAGGTTGAGAAGTGTAGGAGGAGCATCAAGTTCTAGATCTAGACATGAAGTGGGATTGTGTTCTAATTCTAAAGAAGTGCATTATGGTTTAAGAGATGATTCAGATGACAATCTTGAAATCGAGGATACGGGGGACTTGAGTGAAGGAAATGAAAGCATGGATGATGATGTGTTGGAAGATTAATGATGATGATATTTAAGTTTAACTATTTTAATCTACTTACACTTTTAAATTGTCTAATTTTGTTTTTAAGGGTGAATAGTATTACTTTTTATAACTGTTAAAAAATTTTGAGTTTCACTTTGATTTTCTAATCTTAATTTTTAACATATATATTTGTGATTTATATATTATAATACTATACATATATTTTATTTGAATTTATAGCATAGTGCCTTGTTTTATTCAGGCAAGCACTGGAGCTTTGGACATTTGATAGCCTTGCCGCCTTAGGGTGCTTTTCGCTTTTGACAACATTAGTCTAGTGTCCACATGCTTAATGTGAAATTTTAGATCTACGCTGCAGATCAGTTGGCTGCTTGAGCAAATGGAGAGGGTAAGAGGTGGAGATTAGGGATTTAAGCAGACTGATTTATAAGTTGTTAGAAGTCTCCTCTTAATGGCATCAATATGAGTTTTATCTTAAGATATAATTGTTAGAGGGAATCTACACAGGAACTGGCCATTCATATAACTGATTGGTCTCTTGTGAAGTTAGACACTACCTTTTGGAAACCGATTATAGCATCATGCAATTAATAGCAGGGCAGAAAAACATCCTCGTTATTCCATGGTATCCTGATATGCTGTTAGAATTACCTTGATTGGGTCATGTTTTGTTCTTACAGGTATGCTTACCCTCCACCAGATGGAAACATTCTAACCAACATTGTAAATGCTCTTATTGCTGTTCCTCGCTTCTATACACAGGTTGTTCCCATAATCTGCAAAGTTTGGGACAAGTTTACAAAATCACCTTCCTTGGCTCTGATAGTTACAATTTATTGTGGTTTTTGTTTTAAAAAAAAATTCTAGTCAGCTGCAAGCATGTTGCCATGTCATTGACTACTTACTTTTCTTCCATAGGTGTTGCATTTGATGAACAAAATGAATATTCCAGCTCCATTTAGAATGGCCCTGCCCACTCCACCTCTCCCCCCTGCAGCACTTGTGCCTCCACCACCACCACCACCTCCTCGTATATCTGAAAAGTCTCCATTGGCAGAGCAATCCAGTAGCGAGTCAGAAATGGAGTCTTCAGATGAGGTACGTTGCTGCTACGTTGTAGTCTTGATTTATACATCATGTGTGTGTGTGTGTTCACTAATATCACTCTGTACAAAGTCAAGTGGGCATCTGATCTGAAATTTGAACCCAAACTATGCTTGCTCCACATTATCTGTAATTTAATAATTGGAAGGTACATGATATCCTCTTTTCTTACTTCTTTTATCAAGGAATGATGGCTTCAAATACTTTTTGTGCGTTCTAGATAGAGCAGTTCAGATTTGTTTTTCTACTGTTTTTCTAATTACCATGAACAATTTCAATAGTAATGTTTTGGGGGCTAAATGGTTGTAGGAGTTTGATGATAAAGCCTTGTATGAAGCCTCAGGAGCTGTTAAACCCAGAAGAAAGCGTGTCAAGCGGGAAGCAATTGTAGGACCTGCAGCTGATAAAGACATAGTTCATGAGGCTGTTGGCCTGAAACCTGCCTTCTTGGTCCCAAAAGAAATTCCAGTTATAAAGAAAAAGAATCCTGTGCTGCAGGTCATTTTCTGTCTAATTAGAAATGTTTTTTGGTTTTTCTGATCACTTTTACAAATGTTCATGTTCTTCTATTGTTTTATTGCAGATTAAGATTGCACCAAGAGTAACTCAAAATGAACATAAAGATGATAACATCGCGACAGAATCTGAGGACCCAGACAAAGAGGGTTGCAGAAGAAATAGAGAGTAAAAGACTAGCTCCAGAGGAAATTTTATCACTTCCAAAGTTTAAGGTACCTGGTCTGGAAAATTTTAAGTGATTTCTGCATGGAAGATACATAATTTTCCTAATTTGTTGAGTCTAATCTATGTTCAGTTTGAACTGTTTTTTTTTGCTTTTTTGACTGAAGGTAGCTTGTATGAATTGCAAAGAATATATACCCAGTTGCATAAGCTTTCTTAAATTTTGCAGAACTACACAGTTGGGAAACCTGCACCTGTGCTGTACATAAAGAACCTGGACAAAGAAGTGGTTTTTGATGATTTCTTCTACATATTTGGTAAGCTGGCAAACCTTGACACTTGCTGGATGCCAATTTTCGGCGCTTTTGTATCAAATTGCGGGGTATATTTTTTTTGTGTTTAGTGCCAAACATTAATATTTTAGGAAATGGTTGTTTTTTACGCATGAAAATTTGGTGCTGATATTTTTGAAGCTTATTCTTTTTGTGGATCTTGTTATTCATACAATTTGCCTCTTGTTACTGCAAAGATAATACCTGCTTGCTATATCTTGTTCACAATTTGCTGTAGGATCATTGTTTGGAAGCATTGATGCAGCAAAAAGTGGCCTCAGTGTCAAGTTGATGCAGGTGAGGTCATTTGGTAGACTCTTGACTTCTGCATAAAGCTCAACATGTTTGTTTAAGTTCAATGTTCCGAGGAGCACCAGGTCTTAGTTCATGTGATACAAATGCCATGTGGGCATTAGAGAGATTGCGATCCACCTTTTATTATGTTGGTGTATGATATACTCATAGATTTATGTATATGTTCTATCATTAATGTTGAATGAGAGGACTGGTGAATGGAAGATGTGAAAGGAGGATAATTTCATGGAAGTGCAAGGAAACCCTTTCCCTTGAAACTGCTAGCTTTGCAATGGGTCCAGGGAGGGTGATGATTTCAAACCCGAGTTTAGAAATTTATAGCCACTGGTGTGTGAGAAAGGGCTTGTTGGCAAGACACTGGGTGTGTCATCTAATGAGAATATGAGTTGAGAATGTTTAAAGTCAGTTACAAGGGGATGCTTGTTGATTTGTAGGGTGAGAGGAGCTTTTCCTTAATAGGTTCTTAAGAGGAACTGTGGATTGAAATGTTTATGAGAAACCGGACTGTTGGTTCAGGTAAATCTTTTCTTTCTTAACTTGAGAGTATGAAGCATGCACGAGAATGCATATTATGTGTATTGATGGCTCAGGATTAAGATCTAAAAGAGTGAGACCAAGAGTATGAAGTAGGGTTGATGAAATTGATTTTTGTTTTGCCTGAGCTTTGTTTTTAGATGGCAGCTTTAGGTTTCAGTGTTATCTAAGATTGGATATTGCTCAGATTCTTCTTGTACTGCTGTACCTGAGGACTATGTGCTTGCATATTTATTTGAGTTGCTGTCGAAGAAATAGAAGAAATTTGAGAAGCTTTGTTGTTGGGAGATAAAATCCTGTTTTTGTGCATGACATATTGCATATATAATTGAAACATGTGATCTCTAGACTGATCAACATTGACTTAAAATTAAAATGCTATATTACACTATATATCAAAAAATTAAAATGCTAGATTACATTATTTATCAATGTGGAATCACCTCTGCTTTTAAATTTCAGGAGGGAAGAATGAGGGGCCAAGCTTTTGTAACATTTCCATCAGTTGAACTTGCCCATCAAGCTCTGGTATGTATCTCTTGAGATCATCTGTTTACTATAATGCCTGAACTCCTACGCGATTGTTGAACCCCTGTGTGAGTTCATTCATTTTTTTTTATAAATGCTTTGCAAGTGCTGGCTGCTGAGTGCTTTTATAAAGTCAGGGGCATTAACTTGATCTCACTTTCCCAGTTGGGAGTGTCATGTAGATGTTTATGTGACAAGATGGTTAGGACACGGGATCCGAAATATTGTTTACGCACATGTATGATCATAGATGATGGAGGGTAGCCCAAACTGTTGAGAGATTGAGTTTTAACTTGTGTTTTTGGTTTAATTTATTTGAATTTTTAGTTGATGTTTCTTAATTAAACTTTATTTGTTGGGTTTGATTTAGCTATTGTTAGGTATTCTATATATTGGACTATAAACTCAACTGTTTGCTCTAGTTAGTGTTTTAGTATTTATATTCTATTTTTCTAAATGTTAGACAATTTTTTATTCAAAATTGCAAAGTTGCAGACTTTTCCAACCTCTATTCTTCTCTTCTTCAACATTTTTTTTTCTTTTTCTTTGGCATCTTCTTCTTAGCTTCTTTTTTTTTTCCTTCTTTAGCTTTAAATCTTCTTGTCCCGCATCAGTTTTGGTATCAGAGCTTATTTTTTTTTAATTGTTCTCACAATTAAACGATATACGGGTTTATTTAAATTTCTAATATTCAATCCAGTTCGTAAATCTTAGATTTTGTGGGAAGCTTTCATCAATAGTGATAAAAAAAATGTAGCAGTACGTATAAATAAAACCGTTTCTTTTCGCCTTTCTTTTACAATCTAGATCTTAAAAAAAAATAAATCCAACCAAACACCCCTTACACTCTAACTCTAGCTACTGTTCATCTTTCTCATCCACTAGCCACCCCACACACACCAACTGGAACAACCAACTAAAATAGCCAGTCTTCAGCCGCAGCCACCACGCCGCTGACCAACCTAGACACCAACCATGCCACGTCAAGCCAAAGACCAGCCACCACACATACTTGCTGCCCAAAATAACAGTCTGACACACATCCGCCAGCCACCAAAAACTAGCAATAACTGCCATATCAACCACTGCACACTACCTCAACAACAAACACCGCAACACTTCGTAAACACCTCCTATCCAATAACCATTTGCTTAGGCAACAATAATGAGCCCAGACCAAGAGCCTTAATCGCCAACCAACAAAACCCAAGCCCAATAGTAGCCACCCATCAGCCATCGTCCACCACAACAAATCAAGCCGCAACAGCCAATCTAATCTTCCCTATAACACCATCAATCTACCATAACCACCGTTCCCATCTAACCACAACCAACAATCACTCTACCCCGATCAGTCCACCAATCATCAACATCGCAACCACCACAGACTCAATCCAGTGCATCAACCTCCATGCTCGAAGTCCAACCACAGCTAGACAGTCCTCAGCTTCCACACGCTGTTCCTTAGCCATCAGTTTCATCAAGGCAAGTCATCACGCGTTTTCAATCTCAAGAGTTCCACCGATTTTGGCTAAGAGAGAAATGAAGAAGAAAGGAACAAGTTTTGGCTATTCTTTACTATTCGTTGTCTTTTACTCTTCTACCAATTTCGCAACTGCCTTTTACTCTTAATTGTATTGTTTATATATATATATATATATATATATATATATATATTGATTTATTAAAAAAGTCAAAAGTAAAAAAAGAGAGTGAAAAATGAGTGAAAAAGAAAAAAAAAAGGGAAAAGTGAAAGCAACAAACGGATATTATTTGACGACAACACTTTGACATCAACATCTCTATGACATTAACGAAAGTTAACATGATCCAAATAGTCTATCGTCAACATTAAGCAATTTGATCGGTAAATTACTTAACCTTTTGATTTGTTGAGTTTTACTTTTCTGGTTTTACACTTGTCATTAAAAGTTGTCGTTAATATTACTTTTTGTGGCTAAAAAAAATCACACCTTGCATTTTTATCTGTGAATTTTTGCTTAACAACCTCTTTCATCATTGATATCTAGCATTTAGTCCTCTTTGATAATTGCGAGTCCTTGTTTGTAATATTGTGTTTGATTAATTATTTACACTTAAGGGTCTAGTACTACATGCTTAAAATTTTAGTGATGTATTTTGTTCTTGATTAATCTCCACATTAAAAAAAATAAAATTAGTTTTATTTTTGTATTGTGATTTCACTTACAGGAATCATATGTGATCTCAATTCCATTTTTAAGTTAGTATTGCATGCATTTGTTAATAGTCGTCTAGTATCCAATTTTAAGCTTACAACTATCATGGATTTGACCTAGAGTGATATCTTTAGAACCAATCATGAACAAGACATTGTAGAGTTTGAGGCAACTAGGTTAGGTGTAGTTAGATATGCCTTGACACAACCTGAGGGAACTGAAGATTGAAGAATGACTGCTATCTTTCACACCTATATCAAGTGTGAGGATAAGGGTTGCAAAATCATCATTGATAATGAAAGTTGTATCAATTCAGTATCTTCAATTACTGTAATTTGTTTAGGCCTAAAACTTGTTCCCCAATCTAAACCATATAATGTGTCATGGGTTAATAATAACTCCATAGCAGTCAATGAGAGATGTTTGTTCCCTATTAAATTCCTAGATTATCATGATGAAATTTGGTGTGATGTGAATCTAATGGATGTATGACATGTCATTTTAGGGAGGCCATGAATATATAATTTACACGTCACCATTTCCGGTCGGTCAAATTTATGTTCTTTTGCTTTTAAAGGTAGAAAGATCAAACTCATTAGATTACTACTAAGACCTAGCAATAAAACAAGAAAAAAGAGAATGGGAACAAACAAGGACTTAATACAATGAGTCCAAATGAGTTTGTGAATGAGGTTAAGGAACAACCTAGTGTCTGGTTTAGTTATAGAAGAAATTTTAAGAAACTCTCTAGTGGAACTATCTAAGAAGTTAAATATAGCTAACATAATAGGTCCAAATGAGTTTGAAAAGGAGATTCATAAAGAGTCAGTTGTGTCTCTTTTAGCTGTAAAAGTTTCTGAAGACTTTAGTAGAGTTGCCTGAAGAGGTAAGTGCAATGTTGGGAGAGTTTTAAGAAAATTTTTATTCTGAGCTCTCTAATTCTTCAATCTCTATACTTGACTCCCAACTTGTTATAGATATGGAGTAGCCTTTCGAGCTTTCTGATTCTTTACCCTCTATATTTGACATTCATCATGTCATAGATTTTAAACAACCTCTTAATCTCCCTAATGTTTTGTGCCCTATGCTTGACATCCAACATGTCATAAGTCTCGAGAAGTCTGTTGAACTCTCTAAATCCTTACTTTTTATTCATGATAAGGAGGATAAGGAAGGTTTTGATTCATTGGGTTATGTCCAATCTATATCTATCTAGGATTCAAAAAGTGTGTTTCGTTCCACTCTCCCAGTCATATAAGGTTCATGGTCACAAACCTGGGATGCCAATGGATCTTTCTCTTGTCTCCTCACTCTAAAATGTCTGATTCAATTGAGTTTTTTGCATGTAGAATTTATAATTTGCATGTTGAGATCATAAAACATATTCAAATAAGTAATGAACAACATAAATTTCGAGCTGATTTATATAAGTATCATGATGCACTTAATGTTAGAGATTATTTCATGAAACAGATTAGACCTGAACGATGTCCTTTGAAAACCAGTCATAAATTGCAGGTGAGTAGTGCTAGACCTTTTAAAGTGTTGTAAATAATTGAATCAAATAGTTATGTCATTAAACCGCCACTAAACTTTGATATTAACTACTTTTGACATGAAAAGCCTTGTTATATATAAAACACAACAATCTATCCCTGATGATTCTTATGAAATCTTTGCCCCATTATCATTGTTTTTGGCACAAAAAGAAAATATTAATGCTATTTTAGATGCACAAGTTGTTTTTACCAAAGATGATGAACTTCAGCGAATCCTAGTATATAAGCTAGACGATCAGATTTGGAGTATATTTGGATTATTAGAGAAACATCACAACAGCTTGATCATGATTTTTGAGAGTATTATTGGAGTCGCCTTGAACTACACTCGACGGGGTCGAGTTTCTCCAATTTCAGGAGAGTTGGTGGGGACACTAGACCCAAGATATTGTTTACGCACTCGTATGGTCATATAGATGATAGAGGGTAGCCCAAACCATTGAGAGATTGGGCTTTAACTTATGTTTTTGGTTTAATTTATGTGAACTTTTAGTTGAAATTTCTTAATTAGATTTTATTTGTACTTAATTTAGTTATTGTTAGGTATTCTATTTATTAGGCTATAAGCCTAATTGTTTGTTCTAGTTAAGGTTTTTTTAGTATTTATATCATATTTTTCTAAATGTTAGATAATTTTTTATGAATTGAATAAAAATTACAAAGTTGTAAACGTTTTTAACCCCCTTCCGTATTTTCTTTAGCCTTTTCTTCTTAGCTTCTTCTTTACTTTTTTTTCTCTAGCTTTAAATCTTCTTGTCCCGCGTCACAAGACCACACCTTCCTTTGCATTCTCTTCTGAAATATTCTGCCGAAGTGATGATGGAGCATTAATATTTTCTAATGTGTTTGTGGCTTGTGGTTGCAGAATCTAGTGAATGGATATGTATTCAGAGACAAACCAATGATCATACAATTTGGTCGGAATCCCACAGCTGCCAAGCCAAATTAGACAGATTTGTCATGATCAGGAGCTATTTGTACTATACCTCTCATGGTTCGTTGCATAATCGATCAATCTACTTAATATTCTTAAGCAAGCTAACACGGAAGGCTTAAACTTTAGGTTATAAAATACTGATGTTGCAAGGATTGTTCTGTGGGGTCGAGCATTTTGAAGACTAATTCAATGTCAACTTGGGGAATCGAGTCAATGATGCATGCATGATTAATATTTGCTAGTTGTACCTTCTTGACACAGACCTCAACCAAACAAATGTGGGAATATTGTATCTGTTATGATTCTTTTCTTCTTGCAGATACCTGCGTTCTATGGCTGTAGGAAGGTCGACAATGTCAATTTCTCCTCACGGGAAAGATGTGCAGAGCAAGTTGCTGATGGTGAGCAATTGAGCATCCGAAGTTGCTGCCGTTTATATAAAATGACTCGAGTAAAGAGAGGGGGGGAGGATATGTAACCATGCAGACTGCCAGTGCAACAAAGACTGCCGTTAATCTTTATAATACAAGCGAGAAGGGAAAAAAAAAAGGCCTTTTGACATGCAGAATATCCACATCTGGAAGAAAGTGTCCAAAGTTCAAATTCTATCACCTTCTGATATTGAGCTTTCATATTTTGTAACATTTTGGAGTTCTGGGGGATGTAGAAATGGTGAAATGAAAAAAAAAAAAAGAAAAAAAAGAAAAAGGTTTGTAAACGAGAAAATGGACCCAACAATAGACCTATTCTGAATTTTATCAGACGGGGGATTCTGTCACGTCAAAATGGTGCAGTTTTCCTGTCTCTCATGAAGAGAGGAGTAGATAAAAAACTGAAAATGCATCAATAATCATTGCAGCAGCAGCCTGATTGCTGAGAAGTTGGATTCATCAATAGATCTGTTCTGCCAAAAGCAAGAGTGTTGAAAGCGACAAAGTGGATAGCCTTTTTGTTTTTTGCTAATAAAAAACTTTAAATTAATAATGTTTATAAATATTTTTTTTTTATGATTTTAACAATGTTAAAAATAAAAAAATTTATAAAAATACATCATTTTAACACCAGCATTACCAGAACATAATTTGTATTAAATGTTGAAAGCAACAAGGTGGTTAGCCCCAGAAACTGGCATGATGCAAAAAAATGCCAGACCAAAGAACATAAAAATGCCGCAGCACTAATGATTCTAACTCTGCATCTTGCGGGAAGCAAAGGCTCCTAGAAAGTTGACAAGACTGCTTTCACAAAAATTCCACAAAAAAAATTATTTTTGACATCAGCACATTAAAACGTACAAACTATATTAAATTTTAATAAAAAAAAAATTTTATTTTTTAAAAACACGGTTTACACCACGTTTCCAAATATATTATTAAACAAGAACCTTGCAAAAATCTACCAACCAACCCTACAAGTTCACCCACAGTTACTTGCCCGTGTTTTATATGTTTGTCTTTGTGTTTGAGATTTGAAAAAAATTAATTTTTAAAAATTAATTTTATTATGATATGTTTAATTTAAATAAATATTTAATTAAAATTGTGATCGAAAACACTTAAATTACCAAAGTGAGGTGGAAGTTATCGGTGAACGTTAAATTACCAAAGCAAACACTAATTTATAACAGTGAGCATTTAAAGTTTTAAATGAAGGGTTGAAATAATCAATTTTTTTAATTGGCCTGAACAATCTGGGTTGCTGGAAGTTAACTGACAATCAACTATTTTTTTCTGGTGTATGATGGCCATCAATTGCAATTCAAAAATTCATCTCTACGTTGAAACAAAATTATAATTGTTTATGGGGTTTGGGTTCTCTTCTTATAGATAGTAAGGTGAGGTTTGACAGATAACATATATTGAATATAAGAAATGAAAAACCTACTTGAGGCGGCCAGACTTAGAGGAAGTAAGATGAAAGGAGGACAAAAGCAAAATGATTACAGGTGGAATGACCAGATGCTAGTAAAGGTAGAGATGATGGGGAAGATGACAAGGTAATGGGAAGTTTGGAAAACAATGGCTCTTTTGTGTGGGAAGTTGTCAGTGGAGAAAAATCTGTGTTTACAACTCAGAAAAAAGCAGCTTGATGTTGCCTTTTGTTATCCTACATGGATCCCACAAACAGAACTTTGCTTCAAAAACAGAAGTCAGTCACAAAAATTATTTTTCCGAGTTCTACTTTCATTGCCTAGTATTGTATTCATCTTGCATCAACCAATTGCATTTGCCTATTTGACATTGAGTTATGTTGTTGCTTGTTTTCTACTAAACATTCCATGTTTACAAAAGACTTGATCCGTAACTTCTGAAGCCAGGAGGAGTAAATGAAGAAACGGAACTACACAGATTATATCATGATCTGATAGCTAATCGACAAGATCTTAAATCAGTATTTGGGACGACGAAAAAATCCAATTACTATGCATTTATTCGCATGACTTGACTTAAATTTTAGACCTAAACATGTGTTCAGAATTCAGATGCCTCTGTGAAATCCCAAAGTCCACAAAGGAAAGGGCATGAGGTTTATTCAGTGTAAATGTAGACTATATGGAAAAATTATCCACGTAAACTCTGACCTACGGAATTTTGACCTATGGAAAGGACACTGCTCTGCTGCTAACTGTCTAATGCCAAATCCCCAAAATGACAGCAATGCTAAAAAGTAGTAGAAGAGTGATATCTCCCCCTGGAAGAATAGATGACCTGAAAAACCAGAGAGCATTTGTAAAATGTTGAAAAGAAAATTTTGAAAGGAATAAATTAAAATCACTTTGAGTACTTAGTTAAGCATGGAAACGAATTACTTGTTATTTGGTGTAAAGTTGGGAAATTGTTGAGAAATAACATGCATTTTACAGACACATAATAACAACTCATTATGAAATGATAAATTGGTTTATGTTTGCTTTCCAAGATATGAGATTGACCTTAAGATTTAGGCTTCAGCAGGTGCAAATATATTATCGGATGTCTCAAATATGTTAGGTGCTTTTTTGCTGTCTTTAATATTGTTTTTCTTTTGAGGTTTTCATTGTGGATCAGAAGTGCAAACATCCTATTAATTAGCGAATAACTGAACATGGAATTGCCTGCAATACCTGAGCTTCTTCCTGGATTGCTGTACATATGCCATTGCTGGAGGAAGTATGCCAAACAGGAAGCAATTTGCATAAACTCCAGCAAAATCAAGAGCTCTTGAAAAGGTTGAGCGAAAGAAGGATCCTATAAGAATGGGAACACCAAGTACAAGCATCATTACAAATTTATGGTGGAATGCATTAGACTCGGCCGTGCTTGATGGTGGTTTCACTTCTGATGCAGCAAAACACCTTGTTCCATCAAATGAAGCCCTCCCTGTATTTCCAAGATTATGCCGACCAGAAAAGGTTACGAATCCAATTCTACCAGCACTATCCCCATTAGCAAATATTTGACATTGAGTGTGAATCTGTTTTTCAGATTTAGTTTTTGTGAAAATCAACTCCAAGGTATCAAGAAGCTGTCTCGGAAAGCTGACTGCATAACCTATCAAGCTAGTTGCCAAAGCTGAAAAAGCAAAGCCCTGGACAGCAGATAAAGCAGAAGGATTGACAGAGAGCAAGAGAGAGATTGGGTCATTGGAGGAGGTGGCTGTGTGAGCACCAGCAAGCCCCAAAACAATCAAATTCCATGACAAAACCATTATCAAAGGAACAGCCCCACCAATCAGCACTGCTTTTCTAGCCTCAGATACAGAATTCCCAGCAATCTTACATATAAAAGGGGTGATAACATGGAACCCCAACGTAAGTACAGTTACAGGGATAGCAGGCAAGATTGTTGAAATACTCAACGAGGTGGGAACAAGGGAGGTTAATATATTTGTTCTGGCCACAGATAAACCAATAGCTACCAGTGAAGTTATGGAGAAAAGCATGAGCAAGCATAAAAGCCTGTTAGCAGTATCAATGACCTTAAAAGGGAAGAACGCAATTACAATCCCAGCAGCAACAGGAAACAAAGCATGAGCCAACACAACATTCATCCATGGAAACCACTGTGATACTATTGAACCAATGCCTGAAACACATGCTACTAGCAAAGAAAAACTTAAGCTAGCATAAACCACCGCCACAAAAGCACCAAATTTGCTTCCTAATGCTTTTGTTGCAAGGCCAGTAAAGCTCACCTCTGCAACTCCATCTTCTTGCATAGCAGCAAAACTAAGCTCAGCAACAAGAATGATAGAGAAGATTACATAAACCCAACAAAGGATGATGGCAATGGTTGATGTAAAAGAACCAGACCTTATAGTTGCGGTTGGTAAGCCCAGCATTCCAGGCCCTACAGCAGTGCCAATAATCAAACTGACAGCACCCCAGAAATTCTTTTTACTTCCTTCTGGGGTTTCTAATACTATAACTTCATTTTCCTTGGTAAATTTACCATCGTCTGCTCTATCCTTACGAGTAGTAGTGATGGAAAGTGAAATGGTATCTTCTGGTGTGCACCTAGGGATGAGAATGTTAGGGTTTTTAGAAAATGAAGTAACTTTCCTGGGTGGGGTAATGTGGGAAATGGGGAGCCTGGAAGTGTTGTGGGGTTGAAGATTGAATCTTGAGCATGTGATTGAATTGGGTTTGGATAGGTTGTGGGAAAGATGAAACATTTTGGGATGTTAAACTTAGATTTGTGATGTGATGATGTTTGTCTTGGAATCTTCAGGGTAAGAATCTACTTCATTTTCAATCCTGAATGCTGACCGGTAGGCAACAAGTATCCATGGAAAAGAACAGTGACCTTTTCAGTCAGAATCTATCATCACTCCTGACCGACTTTCAACTGTTAGAGAGAGATTTGTGGGAAATATTAGGGCTGAGGCCTGGAGAGATGGGGGATCTGTTTCCTGTGGCTTGTGCAGCCCACTAAACAACCGAATAGTACTCAGCACTCTGTTCTTAAAGATTGATGATGGGGCCTGGAGATGATGGAACCCAACACTGTTCTCGGTGAATGGATATTATGGATAATGGAAATATGATGTTGCGAATTGTAATTGCTGGTTCAGTTCTAACCGACAAGGTGTGAGGTTTTTTTTTTTTTATATGATAGTTTGAAGCTGTTTACGCATACCTCGATTAATTAATTAAATCTTTGAAGTTAATAACCAGATAAGTCTTTAATGATCATGAGATTTATGCTACTCGAATTAATGATCTCTTGAAAATAAACTCAGGCATGACCAGTTGAGTTCCACTCTTCAGGGTTAAGTTTTTATTTTGTAAATGTTAATTGTTGTTTTTTAAAGTATTTTTATTTAAAAATAATATTAATTTTTATTTAAAATTTATTATTATCATAAATATATCAAAACAATATGAAAATATAAAAAAATAATTTTTTTTAAAAAATAAAGTTTTCAATACAATAACAAACATGTTTTATTTCAATTTTTGTAAAATATTTTTTATTTAAAAAATATTAAAATAATGTGTTTTTAAAATTTTTATGATATTATACGTTGATGTTAAAAAAATAAAAAATTATTTTAATTAAAAATTATTTTTAAAAATACTTTCTATCGTATTATTAAATAAAAAAAAAAACTACTTCTTTTGGGAAAAATCAAAGTTGAAGCCTTTTTAACTCTTAAAAGTTTTTCTATAGATAAAATTTTATTTAAAATATTTTTATATATTTTTTTCCAAGTGATTAAGGTAAATCTCTACCGCTACTAGAGGTTGGAAAATAACCCAAAAAAGAAGAAAAAGAAGCTTCCAAAGTATTCCATCCATCCAATTCCAAATCCAAAAAAACCATAAGATTAGATGACGCCACGTTTAAGACATCGAGCACCTCACGTGCCGCTATCAACCATAAAACCGGCAAACGTCAACAAAATAAATCTTAAACAGCACAAAATAACGACCTTATCCAATAATCTTCAAATTTCACCAATTTCTCCAACCGTTAGATCCATCATCCAATACAAAAATCTAGCGGCCCAAAACACCCCACCACCATCTTCAATTTTCAACATTTCCCAGCTCAGAAAGAAAGAAAGAGAGAGGAAAACGCTTTATCTATTCAAAGAGAAAAGGCAAAAACCAATAAAGCAAAAGCCTTTCTTTATGTTTTTGCAAGAACCTGAGCTTTCTTTGGCTTCAGAAACAATTGTTTTGTCTTTTTTTTTCAAATTGTTTTGAGAAATTATGACAGAGGTTTTGAGCAAGACAAATCTATTTTCTTCTGGTAATTATCAAACCCGGCAACACAATACTATTTCTGTGTTTACAAGGAGTTGCAGGCTTAAAGGGTTTCCTTCGAGGGTCAAACCACAGGGTTTGAGGTCTCAAATTTCAAGATCTTCGTCTTGTAGTGATTTTTATGGCAAGAGGGTTGTTGTTCATGGAAATCAAAGCAAACCCAGAAGAGGGTATCTTCCTCAAGCTTCGGTTGTGGCTCTGGTTAGTCAAA
>Ga0307516_10004520_pt1 | contig 17110 bp, 13 predicted proteins | sample 19_EM_MG_FD_203310 | JGI IMG/M metagenome (GOLD analysis project Ga0307516, IMG submission 203310) | Populus trichocarpa ectomycorrhiza microbial communities from riparian zone in the Pacific Northwest, United States - 19_EM | ecosystem: Host-associated > Plants > Roots > Unclassified | place...
TACTGCGAGGTTGAACGAAGTTAATTGAAGATGAAATGAGCAAGATAGTTAAAAAGCTGTTGTCACGCCCGAATGCTGAACGGCGTCACCCAAGTGTCACATGCTGGGGCTGAGTTTGAACTTCCCTCACAGGTCGTGTCGCCGTCTCAGCTCTGATGGGGGCTGCTTCGACTTGCGGGTCGAAAGGGAGGTAGTGGCTGATTGGGCAAAAAACGTGCAACCTCTGATCCTACTTATGAGTCACAGATACAAGCATTGAATGGTCTTGCCAGTGGACTCTACAAGTCGGTCTCTGCTGCACTTGTGGTGCTCTTGGAATCTCGCGAGAAGGGACTGTAGTCTGTCGAAGAGTTGAAGACTCGCATCAAGGACTACTTTGTTGAATTGCCCAAAATCCTCTTTTTGCAGTGCTTTTCCAAGCCGGAGTGAAAGCACGCAGCGGCCGACTTTCCGCACCGACTCAGAATACACCATCCCACGCATCTCAGTTGTCAATCAACTCCTCATAGCAGTGCCGAGTGGAGTTTGTACTCGGCATGTGTGACCTTGTGTGACCTTTCTGTGACCTTCTGTGACTGCCGGTTGACCATGACTGCCGGACTTGTTGTACAGCATAGTAGTACTACATCCTTGGATAACGGTTGATATCTGGAACTCAACTTTAAGTCTTGATCATGTCATCCCCCCATTCGAGTTGCCCAAGTTCGTGTTATGGGCACCCGACTGCACTGATGACGGTGCACTGGCTCGTAGGATGGCGGTCCGACCAGCGCATCTCGAGAATGCCAATAGGCTGATACAACAGGGCATCCTTCGTGGGTTCTTTTCCTCTAGTGTATCACATGTCGTGCCTTATGACCATGGTGTACCACCTCTCACGTCAGGTGTGGCTGGAGGCGTCATGACTGCCGAATCCGTTGTTGCAGCGCCTTCGGATAAGTCGTTTGTTGGGCCGTGTATGATTTACGAAGCCGAAGATCTGGGGGCCGTCCGTAAACTGGTCGAAAACGATGTCTACTACAAGACGGGTGTGGTGAGAATGGCTATGCGCTTACGCCGTCTGCAGAATGGAGCTGATAATGTCCTTAGTGGGACAAAGATAGTAGCATTCTCCCCGTCATGATGGCGACTGCTTTGCCCCCTGTACCCTCCTTATCCCCCAGAACGCATGCTTTCCAATAAGAACCGCGGGATACAGCGAATATCTCCGTTTGCTACATGTCAGTGCTCGGATGAAAAGTGTCTTGAAGTTTCAAACCCAAATATGTCCTTAACACCTTTTTCTGGACACGTATTGATTTCCAAAGAGGCGTAGATTTGAACCTTGGTTGGTATCCGCAAGTGGAACAACGATAAACTAGGAACGCCGCGGATACTTCTACACGTACGTTACACCACAACGGATAGGATAGGATGTCATCCGATTATTCACAACGCACTAGAGCTACGCTTCACAGGCAATACTTTATCAGATCCCATGGTTTGCGGGTGTATTTGCTACTGCGTGAAACAATAAGCTTGGGTGCTCCGTACTCTCCCTTGAGACACGAGCCTGGCCTGAGAACAAGTAGTTTACCACTCGGGATAATGGTATTTGATGGATAGCAATGCTCGCATGGATCAGGGGGCACGCTGCACATGCACCCCTTCCTTTACTTGCCGATTCCCAAAAGGACCATCCACGGGAAACTGTGAGCCCCGCTTGCCCTTGAAGCCGGTGCATATGTGCTTAGCGGAAATGAGTCAATCTGCGGAATACTTTCACGACTTGGCTCCGTAGCTCGAACCTTAATTTCTGCGCTGGGACTTCCATCTTCGCTCGGAATCCAATCCCTCGCGGAGATTGGCTGGGATATCATTGCTAATTTGAACGCCGTGGCTTGGGTAATCCACGCGTCGTCGCACAAAAATCATTCCGGTTTTCCGAAGGCAGGAGTCTTATTTACTATGCACAACAAAATTCAACAGCAAGGAAAGACGGTCAGCGTGTCGAATCAGCTTCCAGAGTGTTACGTAGGGTAGCCAATAAATACGAAGGCCTGCAACTTTATGAAAGAAATACAAGGGAGTCATGATCACGTACAACAATGCAAAGCGAAAAGCACACGTATAGCAGTAGTAATCTGGGGGGAAAAACCGATCATTAGTGCCACAGCTTCTCAGCTGATGAGCTCGGTGCGATCAAGAATATAGTAAGTGTTACGCCAACCAAATTAGGTCTATTATTTGCCGCATTGCTTCTCGTGCCTGGAAGCGACATCAGGTCGGCTCAGAGTCTTGTTGCACCTAGGACAAGTCGTAGTCTCGCGGAGATGGGTGCTCACGATGTGTCTCCCCATGTTCATCCGTTGCAACTGCTTGTCGCAATTGCCCCAATAGCAGCGGACGGTGTCCTTCTCGTTTCCGGTGAAGCCATGGAACTCTCGAAGGTGCTCACCCATATCCCTGTTTTTACCAGGAGCCCACCCGTTGCAACGCCCCACCCTCCACTCACAGGTGTGCGTATGTATATGAGCCGGCGACGGCGGAGTGGGGGTTGCAGCCACAGGATATGAAGGGAAGGGTATGTTCTGGTATGGCTGTGGCATTTCTTGTGGATGGACGGCAGGTTGATACGGGTCGATCGGTAGGTTTGTGGGAAGGGAAGGATCATATCCGCCGCTCGGAAAAGTCGGCCTATGGTGAGGGGGAATGGTAGGGGGAATATTCTGGGGATAGAACGGTGTACAGGTGAAGGGACCGCCAGGGACTGCATACGGTGCGAGCAAGTCATCGGAGTATATTCTAGTGTCCAGTGACTCAGACAAAAGTCAGCGGTGGGGTTGCAAGGTTGAAGTGAGACACACAGTGAACATACCGGAGCAGAGTTAACAACAGTGTTCATCGGATAATTTACGTGAGGATACTGATATGCAGGCCCGTACGATGGATGCTGGAATGGGTCGGAAGATCTGGATGACGCCATGTATACACCGGGCAGTCGAGGGAGACCTCGTTGAACGATTGCAGTCGCCAATGAAAGTCGGAGAGACGTGCTCTTTCTGAGGATAGTGATGGTTTCTGGTAGAGGGGTATTCTTTGCTGTATAAAGGTCATTACATGGCAGTGTCCCTGTGCCGCGGCCACGCACCTGCTACAAACTTGCCCCTCACTAAATCTCGCTTGGAAAATGCCTTAATGCTATAGCTAGAGCTTTGACAGTCGTTGACCGCCAATTCCAAGAGGATGTATCGTCTTTATAAGAATGAGCAATAGTTTGTCCGCGGACAAAGGCACGATCGGAAGAACCCAGTTGGTTGGGCTCCTCAAGCGACTCTGTAGTCAAGGCATCAAGAAACCTTCAATGCGATGTACGTAGTGGAGCTGTGTCTGGCCCCGCAGGTCATTTGCTGAGAAAGACAGGGTGACAGTGCCGCAAACCAGCCAAAACGGTCCACTCTGTAATTAGTTATAGGTTAAAGCCACACGAGGCAGTTGCCTCGGAGACTAATGGAACAAAAACTTTTGTGTTGCACTAATTGGGATCAGTCAGAGAAGCGAATGAGCGTTGGCAGACTGAAACCCTCACCAACGAATCTGACAGAACTAGCCAAACGTATCTGATATGATCCACGTGAAGGTAAATTACTGCTCGGGAATTCAGTGGGTCTAATTTGACCTGTATTGAGCATGAGGATAATTAGACAGAATACACACTGTTGAATATTTTCAAAGGAATTCTGGGTGGCTTCATCAAAAATGGCAGACGTGATTATTCATGCCCGCACAGCACTTCAACAGGACCCTGGTTGCGGCTATAATGGAGATCCTTAGCAAATACTTTGTAGATTTAGTTCATACACGTACCTCACACAAGGACATATTGCACCAGAGCATGGACAAGAGGAAATCAGGAGTATTGGGAATGTCCAGGGACAGGACCCTTCCGATGGGGTTGAACAGGGCCGGTATCAATGCGTAGTTGATGGCCACCGCCACTACAAAAGCTTGATCTGGCTGACAAGGGTGACCCAGGGCGACCCTAGGTACTATTCAACACTGACCAGACCGGATGGACATGTCGTGATGGACTGCCAGGTTGGCAGAATTGGCTAACCAGTCGGACTGAAGGGGAACAGCTTGACGCTGAGAAACTGCTCAGGGTCATAACGCAAAGGAGAGTAGAGCAAAAGACCAAAAATGGGCCAGAAAGCAATGTCCAATCACCGTCGACGTCAGGGTCCTTGTTCGACTTGGTGTGTATCGCGAGGGGAATTAAGTCCTCCAGCGTGCGAGGTGTTGAAGTCGACCTTGACAACGATAGAGATGTCGATCACACCACCGAAAAGAGTTATAATTGATGATGGCGGCGGCCATGGTTAACGTTCATACAGCTCCAGATCGATGGATGGAGTAGTACATGCTTTGTCTAGCTCTGGCCAAAAAAAAAGGGCTACACTAACACTTTCCGTAATTCATGTTGGCATGGCAGTCATTATGTGCTTGGGGATACTTCCGATCTATCTTGGAGCATCTGGTTGAATGTATCATCTGAAGTGGTGGAGGCGGTAGCGGACGCTTCGGGACACCTTTTCCGTGGTACCGTCATTCAATACACACTGACAGGAAACGCCCGGCCGGCCATCTGATTCATTACATGCGCCTATCGATATTGACAAACGAAAACCTCTTGCCAATGGGGATTTAGCCTCATGAATCTCCTCAGTACGGAAGTCCATGTCGATTGGTCGACAATTAGAATTTGCTTCACAAAAATGCCCGGCCGCACAGGATTTGGTGGCCGGGCATACCCTACCCATGCACTTGGACAGGAGCAAATGACCTCCCTCGGTTTCGTCAGTAGATTGTTTCAACTCTACTTCTGACAAGGAAGGCGCATTATCCCCGACTTATGGAAAGGAAAGCATGCCGATTGCCAAGTAAATCCAATCTTATTTGGAGAAGAAGGCATGACCATAATCAAGTAAAATTTCCGATCCAGCCTCTAAGTCCCGAGCTAGTTCAAGCCGTCATCATCGGCCCCAGGCATGCTATCCAAGGACCGATGTGACTCACCTGCATAAATCCCTATTCGGTGTTCCCCGTTCACGAGACGCACTACCGCATCACCAATCAATCACAGCATCTCAAGAACCTGTGATTGCTGTGAGGGACAACAATACGCACCATATGCTCTACAATTAGGTCCACTTGTCTGGTCCACACTGCCGGAGTGATTTATGAACCGTGAGGCGCTCCCAAGGTAGGAAGCATCCAAAGATAGCAGGTTGTTTAGCGCAAACGCATAGCTTCGTCCACGGTGGGCTGCAACCTCGCTGAGAAATAACAGTTAGACATTCGAAATAAAGGATGCATTGTGCAGCAACTCACCCGCGACTGTCGAAAGTAAGTTCGTATATGAGCTCACCGACATACTCTGATGAAGGATAGTAATATCACGTATGGAGCAGCCGCACAGCGAAATGCCAAGGGCAGCGCACCTGAGATAAGGTCATTTACACTAGCTGGTTCTGTCAAAAAAGCTCCAATACCCCAGCAGCTTCGTTTTACTTCTAGGCCCTGGAATCACCAACAAGCCGTTCAGCCATAACAGGGATTAGGGCACAGCTGTAAACCAAGACCTTGTGGGCGCATTTCTGGATCTGAGAATTTTTGCACGTCGTGTTCTCGTCTACTCAAAGAGTAGTGAGAGGCGATGGGCAATTGCGAACATCCTACCTCTTGAGGTGGAGATATTATTCATTGCAAAGCGGGATTGCAGACGCAAGAAAGACTTACCTGCACACACAAGTCAAACATAACTCTGGATCACATTCTATGAGAGATTCGACACATGGACATTTCTTGCTTGTGCAACAGGAACCAGAATTTCCTCTGGAACACCGACAACCGCGCCATCGGCGGGTACCTGGACAGGATAGCCATCAATGCCAAATGTTTCGCCAGCAAAATCAAGACAAAGATATCCGTCTTACACTTTGGCGGACAGTGACAACTGCGCTGGCAGTGAGATCCGCTTTGAACACATGGACAATTGTCGGCTGTGCCACAGGGGCCACTGTGACGACATGGGTCGTGACTATATGGGCTTCGTTAACTGCTAATTGATATGCCAAAAAAAGGGCCAAGGGCATACGGTGTGAACTGCAAATAGTCATCATCTATGCCGAAGTTCGTTTATTAAGATGAGGGCGAGAGAACGAGCTCTTACCGCCCGATTCCACCGCATGATGCTTGGTCTTCGCAACGCTCTGTTTCATGTGCGTTTCCACGGTGTCTGGGCATAAGAATTTTCGGTAGCAAAGGACCTGTTCCCCCTATCAGTACTAACCTGCCTACTTATGCATTGCGCAGTCACCTCACAGCAGGGCTTAAGGCACAAAACTGCAAGACCACATGGCGACAGATCTGGTGCTATTTCGAATATGACTCTGCAAGACTCTATATCATCATCGCTCCAGCAAGGCAGTTCCTGGGACGCCACTACTGAGCACGTGGAGGACATCGCACATTGATCACATACCTGGGTCTCTCCCGCGCCTAAAAAACATTGGTTTTTACACGGCAACTTAACATCGTCCAAGATTTGATGCAGCGGTTTGGGCAATTTCTTGGAAAGGGGCGTCGCGTTTAATTCCGCTATAACCCAGAAATCAGTGGTGGGATAGCATACACGGAGATCTTACCATGTACGCCACAGAGGAGTTCCACGCAGTTGAGGTTAGGGCAGAACAGGGAATTTATAGTCAGAATGCGGTGCTGAAAGTTCGAGGCCGGCGTCGGGTTCACGAATGGAAATACATAGTCTACAGGGATAGAATTTCCGCTCCACTCCAGACAGTCCCTAGCAGAGTTCAGCATTTCAAGAAGAAAAGCGTACTCAACTTACCTCCTCCGACTCACCGAGAGTAACCCAGACTCCCCTGGATGCGACGCGAGTGCCAACGGTAACGCATCACATTTCTCAATCTCTTCGTATGTCAAGGCATGCTGGGTATGCAAACGATATATGGCTTCCAAAATGATGACTTCCACTGTGACCCTGGTCTCCGTAATTGAACTTCATAGGTTTAGCCAATCACTGCAACTCACGGTCTGGATCAAATTCTTCTTGCCACGAAAACGAGCCATAGCAAAGGGTGTGGTCGATTTGGTTGAAGAGGGAATCATCAGCATACGGGATGAACGCCATAGCGTCAGGGTCGTCTCCTCTGAAAAGATTTCGTGACAATGGTGCACAAGATTCATACGGGGGATGAGGGGTGAGAACTGGGATAAGATCAATGACTTGAAGTGGTGTGGATGTTTTAGACTCAATCTCCCCGTCTGGTGAGTAGGTCGTTTGCATAGCAGCCACGGTGCACGTTCGGGCTTCATGACAACTAGCTTTCGGGAAATCAGTGGGAAGAACAGAGCACTTGAGGTGTCCGTTGGGTGGATCGAAGGGCTCTGAAGGGAATTGGAGTGTTCGTAGTGCTCTACGGGAATATGTCCAGGTCCACACAGAAAACTCTGCTTGCACCTGAGACAGCACAGACCTCACGAGGCCTGCGGTGGACGTTGCGTGGACAGAGTCGGCCTCCATGGTCGCGGTCAATGTCTCAGGCTGAACCACCCATTCCACCCATCGGGAGCAGTACTTGGCGAGTTGGTAACTTGGTAGAGTAGCAAATGCACAAAGCAATATCTCCGACTTGTCGCGCTTTGCCGTTCACTAGCGCGGGTTTCAGTCTTCTTTGTGTTCGCTTTGACCCGGCTCCTTTGTGCAACGCAAAGCCCGCTGTGGTGAGTTGGTCCACTGCGATTGCTTTGACGTGGCTGTGCTAACTTGTGTGTCAAGGCGTGGACCCACAGGGACCTACAAAAATGGAACGGCAGAACCCAGCGCCTTTTGCTGCTGTTCGACAACGACGCGTTCCTCCCGTCTCTCCTCATAGCTACGGCCTCTATCCTCACGCGTTCTACCAGCCAGAAGTATACCTCGCCGCTTTCTACACCCCATCTCCCCCCTGGCTGCCACTGTACGCGATGACAGGGCCCATCCGATCCAAGGGCGGAAAGGTCCAACCCCCACGTCCGCCCAACGCATGGATCCTCTATCGTTCTCACAAGCTGCGCGAGCTGCCCCCCGTAAAGGGCAGAGCGCAAGCCGACGTGTCCAAGCTGATCTCTGACCTGTGGAAGAAGGAAGAGGACAGCGTGAGGTTGAATTACGAACGCATGGCAGATCAGAGAAAAGCGGAACACCAACAGATGTACCCTCATTATCGCTTTCAACCCGTGAAGAAGGAGGATAAAGCGAAGCAGCGCGAGCAACAGAAGCTGGAAAAACAGCGAGCTCGTGCAGAGAGGAAGACCAGGCGTGGTGCCACACCAACCGCATCGACTACTACGACCCCGGCTCCACCCCCTCCTCCGTCCACTGAGCCAGTCATGCCACCAGTGGTGTACGCCACTCCATATGGGATGCCTCCAGGTTATACCATGATGCAGATGCCATACTATATGTCTTACACGAATAGTGAAGCGCGCTTTGGGCCCGCTGGTCCATCCCCGTCGTTGTCAGCTGCACCTTCCCCACCAGAGACGGTGAATTCTCCTTCACCTCTCTCCAAATTGGCCGAACTGCCCGGACCTTCCACGAGCAATTCCGTTCGCACATCACCCATCCCGGAGTCGCAAAGTTCATCCGCTTCACAGCCTTTACCTGCAAACACGCTATGCGTACCCCAGTCCCTACTTCCGGGAACTCAAATACCCCATCCAAATCCAGAAATCACCAATCCATTCCCGGATATGCAGGCTCAGGCAACCGAACAAATCCAGTGGCCACAGCTGCCGCACCAACAACAGCAGTCTGAACTTGCCTTGTCTAATGGAGTGTTGCCACAGTTTCCACAAGATTGGAATCATCCCACGTCCACTCAGCTACCCCTTGTTGAAGTCCCAAATCCAGAGGTAAGTTGAACACAGTTCCTTCCCTTCAAATGTCGTAATGTTTCATTTAGGATTTCTTGACCTTCGACATCGGTTTCCCACAAAATAATTGCTTTTCGGAGCTATCACAAGGCGTTGGTAATGCTTTGGAGGTGGACGGTCTTCAGGATATTTTGTCGATGTCCGGAGACGACGGCGTCTTTAGCTTAGCCGACTTTGACCCGGGCTCCCTGGTCTCACATCCCCAGGGCGAGCTTGAACTTGCGATGGGACGGCAGGCCCAAACTTATGACTACACCGGTGACCTTTTCACCAACTTTGATTTCTCGTCGTTCGACATACCTCTGGATTCAGACCCGGTGGCCAATGCGACTACCACCAACGATGCGGACGACCTCGCCTCCTTATTCCAGACATCCATTAATCCCGAGGTCGATGGGTACAACTTTGTCAAACAGCGACAACCTAGCATGTTCACTCAGGATGTAATGCAATTCCTTAACCTTGACGTCGCAGACAGTGGGCTGCAGGATACTACGGCAATGGCCTCTACTCCTTCGACAGTTACTCCGCAGCAGGTGCGCGCTCCTCCCCCACCCGTTCAGCACGCCCAGCCGATGCCCATCTTCACTCAGGTGACGAACACACCTGTTGCGGAGGGCACCGCACAATATATCCCTCCTGCAGGTGCAGTGAACTCGTCTATTCGGCGAGTCGCTGGCAGCTGGAAGCCCCCAGTCGTTATACCCGAGTCTCCGGTCGAATCACCTTCCCACCCATGGGACCTGCCCACTAGCTGAGTGAGGTAACTGACCTAAACTCTCTGGCTGGCATGCCGCTTCCCCAAAAGCACAGTAGCTCTGACTGGTTGCAGAACTCGCCATGATTTAACTTACGCTATTCGGTCTGCTTCGCTTGCATCTGTGCTATACGCTTCTTGGACTTTGTCGCTCTGCTTATGCTGTGCTCGTATCTACACGCCATTATCGACCCTGGATTACCTGCAATACCATTCTCACGGAATTTACGCTATTCGCAGCTGGGGCTCTTTTGTCACTGCACACACGTCGAATTCACTCCCCTGACCCTTGACATCACCCGTTACTCCGTTGCTTATTGTCTGGCATCTACTAAACATTGCATTATGGTTCTCATTTCCATCCCGCATTCACTCCACTGCCGCTCCATTCCTTAATTATTCTTGATGTTGTTTTTGAACCCCTTCCGCGTACACTTTACTGTACAGTTCTGTCTCGTTGATTTATGAATAAGTCATCCTCTAACAAATTAGCACTGGTATGCTAGATCAATGTTCGCTGTAGGATTAGAATAAAGATGGGAAAATATCACGAATGTATGCATATCTTAACAGTGACGTCGACCAACGTTGTCCATCAGATGCCGTCGACAGCGAAGTTCGACATGCAAAACAAGGGGGAAAAAGGAATGCGACGCCAGCAGGATTCGAACCTGCGCCCTCAAAGAGGAACAGATTTCTAATCTGTCGCCGTAACCACTTGGCTATAGCGCCTCTGAGCAGTTCTCTCTTCATAGTCGTTGTCGCCTGTCCGCGCAGTGCTCACATACCCGAGACTTGTCAGACATTCTCAGTCTCGACTGCCCCAGATGCTTTTTTGTCGACATTACCACTGCCGTTCGGTCTCCCTGGCCCGCCCGTCGGGTCGCGCATTTTCAGTGAACTCTTCCCCGCCTCACGACTCCATATTCACCTCTCCTGAATCACCATGGGATCATGTCTTTGCTGACATTGACACCGTACATCCTCTTCCCCCCGTGTCTGCTCGTGGCCCATCCCGCCTGGCCAGCCGCTCGTCGGGGAAGTCTTCCAACTTGTCATCTGACGCTTTACTCGGCCGTCCCGCCAGAGCGCGCAGGCAAGCCATGACTGCCCAGGAAATCAGTGCGTTTGACGAGATGTTCAACATGATCTTCAATGCCGTCTCTGATCGACGTGCTTCCTCCGGTTCGTCTCGTTCCTCCGACCATCCTACCCCCAGCATCGGCAGGTCCTCTTCCACCGCCCCACTAAACGATATATTTCGCACTCTCCGTCGACATTCACGTGTTCGATGGACAACTGCGTCAGACGAGGAATTGGATCGCAAAAAAGAAGAAATGGACCTCTGTGATACAGATCAGGAACTACTCGAGTGGGCCACGAGGGAAGTATTTGCCGTGCCTACAAAATCCATGGGGGATGCGGTGAAGACAATAGCGGCGACCACCGCTAGCGTCCAGTCGCCTAATGACCATGCCAAGGATAAAGGGTCCTCGACGACTACGAAAATGTCTGTGCGAAGTTTTCCTCTCCACCCCCCAACATATCCCTTCCTCCTTGCCCATCTTATGAAACTCTTCCGAACTACCTACAATAGTCCTTCCCTTTCCCTTTGCATATTCACCCACGCAGCACGCCTCTCCATCACCTCCTACGTCTTTGGATGCACCGCTCCTGTATACAACGAACTCATTCAGGCGAAATGGGAGGGCTGGGGCGACCTTGCTGGCGTTTGTGCTTCCCTGGAGGAAATGAGACTCAACGGCGTAAAAGGAGATGGTCTTACGAAGACGATCATAGAAAAGATCAGGAGAGATGTTGCAGAGGCACGCCCCTCTGAGTTGGGCGACGAGAGTGGTCTAGAGGGCGGGTCCAACAACTCGAACGCCATGGCCAGACGTCCCTGGATCGACCTCGGGGAGATCGAAGTGGTCCAATTCCTCACCCGCATCGAACACCTGACTCTCAAGGACATGCTACGCAAACCAAGGCCTTCCAAGCGTACAAAGAGGTCGTCAATTCAAGAATCCTGGAAAACCGAAATCTTAGACTCCGAAACTAAAGATGATTCTTGGGAGTTTGACAGTTGGAGTCGCCCAAAGAAGGTCAAGGGTGAGGCGAGCAGAGGCGAGCGGTCAAAACTACATCAGAATTCGTCCGATTCAGACGATCGTGCGCTTCAAGATGACTGGATAGACTTGGACAGTACCAATACGGCTTATCGATAAGCATCATACCATCCCTATCTTGCAAGTACGCGGTTCCTCGCATAATGTCCACATTTTTATCACCCACCTCTTGATGAATAGCTCGAGCATTTATGTAACTTCCGGCTACTATCAGTGCGGCTTCATAGTATGTATATTATATCCAAGGAAACAGTGCGCGACGAGACGACGAGATGAATGCTAAAAACAAGGTAACAACTTCCGTGGATATATCGATGAGATGTAGAAACCTGAAAGAATGTGGTAGGTATCGGTTGCCATTGCCGCAAAGTAAATCTGAATGTCATGAGAATAGATGTAGGATGTAATAGTAAAAGAAGTTAAGATCGAGCAGGTATAGATAAAGCACTTGTAATCAATCGCGTCGCGTACACGAAAAGAACAGTCCAGGACATGGTGTCGTGACGGGTTACAGTACAACTTGAATTGTCCCCGGGTTAGATCGAGTTAGATATAGAAATCATGAGCAACGGGCCGTTTCATCGCCGATTGCGGGACTTGGAAACACGAGGTTTGGGCGAAGTCGGCGGACTTGCACCTCGCCCATGAACAGGTAGATAGTCTTCATCGACGTCATTGCACCTCAGGTGCATAAGCAGGTTGTATACGAACATCTGTTCAAATCTAACAAATTCATAACGTTAGTTAGTGCACTGCAACGATTCAGGGAGGCACTCACTGAGAGTTCGTAAACACAACCGTCATCGACTCTGAACTACACCTCAATAAATTGGGCGCCATGACAAGTGCCATATTGGCAGCCGTCATCTTCGTGTTCGCTAAAACTTTCTCCTCTAGGAAGAGCTGTAAGAAGCTCACGACAAACAACACCACTCGTCTATTGATGGTCGGCAGCTTTCGCATAAGAGTGATGCAAGCAGGCGGGTCGGGTGCTGCAGTGATGCAGTCATTGTAGAGTTCCTCAGGCACGAGTGGATCGCACAATTCACGGAGCCACAACTTAAGCAGGGAGGCAAGAACGTGGGGATCATCAACGTTCTCGAGGGTATAATACCCCCTGTCGATCCTAAGTTTGAGATCGGAAACGAGATCGCTATCTCCTGGAACACGAAAGATCCCCTCGCATTTCGTGCCACCGAGCGCAAGGATTCCGTCCGCGAGGAAGGGGAGTATGATGGGAATCTTCTCGTTGGGATAGTTCCGCTCTTGAAGCCGCATAGTCGCATCCAGTGATTCTCCAAATGTGGAAGGGTTGAAGGCAGCGTCAGCCGCAGTTTCGATTTCTGCCACAGATGGCGGTTTTCCCCTGGGTCCTCTCTTGGAGATGGCAACTAACCTCCTGAGACAGTACTTGGCCATTACATCGACACGGCCCTCCGAATGTGAAGTGTGCTGAAGCATGAAAGAACGCAGGTAGGTTTCGAAGTTCTTGGACGGCGGAAATGCAGTTAAGAGAACGCAAACTATCTGCCACCCTTTGAACACGCCCTCCGGGTTGGGATTTCCAGTCAATTGTTTCATCAACTGACAATAAATCTCGTCTCGCAGTTCCCCATGTGCAAGACCTTCGCTAATCAACCATCGTTCTTCCTCGAGCAAACTTAACGAGCCAGAGGATGGAAGGGAGCATGTTGAGCCGTTATGTACAGGTATGCCAGCAGGACGGTCGCGCTCCCGCTCGCCCATAATATGCTGGATGACCTTGAAGATTTTAACTGCATCTTGTTTTAGCGACCGGTTAAGCGTTAAGAGGGGGGAGGTAAGCGGCGCCTTTTGCCATGCCATCATCTGCGCAACGGGAACTTTGCGACGAAAGATAAATCCAGTACGGTGTGTGGAGAAGTATCGTTTGGCATACTCAGATTCGACAAATTGCTGGATATCCGAAGCAAGGTCCTGCGGGAGAACCGGGTAAGTCCTACTATAAACCCATTCAGCAAATCCATCGAAACGAGAAGTGAGGAACAAACCCTGACGTTAATGTTGCAGTTGGCGTGGCGTCTGTGGCTCGTGGTGCGACAGGGATTGGCTTCCCAGAACCTCTGTTCTTGATGGGACTCATATTCAGTGCCGCGTCTGCCATACCTCTCAGCTTGTGTGGTGACTGGACAAAATCGCACTACCTACCTTGGTTGACGACGGGCTTACTTATGACCTTGCCGTTGACTGTAGGCGGTGGTGGCGTGGAGGAGCTACGCACCATCCAAAATGCGCCATGGGATGGGCCATGAGAGCTCTTCGTTGGTGACAAGGAGAGATCGCGCCTTTCCCTTGACTTGTCCTTGGGGGGAGTCGTACTACTCGTACTCTTGCGCGGTATATCCACGACCCTAGGGGAAAGCGTAGGATGGTGCCCGTGGTCAGAAGTAGTACGTCGTTCTGACAAAGAGAGCATTTCCATGGCTGCATTAAGGCTCTGAGGAACTGGGGACTTGTATGGTATATTAGACGACGATTTTGACCGAGAACGTAGCAACGACCCGTCTTCGGTATCTGTGACAGCACCGTTGGTTACGCCCTTCTTTCTGGTGTCCAGTTTACCCGATGGAGGAGAAGAGGTCATTGATTTACGTGAGGTAGGCGTCGAAGGCTCAGTCGGATATGGCGATGCGGGGATTGGGGGTAAATGACGACCATTTACCCAGCCTCGTGAGGTATTCAACTGCCCATGTTGATCGTTGGTGAATGACCGTCTCAAGGTAGGTGAGGGTTGTTTCTTCCCGGAGCCAATGCCTGCGCCACCGGGAGAATGGTGCACCGAGGACGTTGAGGACCGTGATAACCTTGGCTCCGCATCCCCCGATCGAAGTGAAACATGCCTGTCATTCGTTTGCGATCGAGCCCTAATTCGGTATCCCGGTCGATCCAGCGCATCGTTGCTAGGGCTTGAATTTTGAGAGCTTTTCTTGCGCATGCCCGTTTGAGACAATCGTCGACCCAGGGCGGTTTGCTGGAGTAAAAAACGCAACTTTGGTCAGCTTGTCGTGTGGTGTAAAGCATTGTAAAGTTACTTGGATGATGGTCAGAGGGATAACGAATCCTTCTGGGCGTTCCCAAACCGTTTCGCCCGTTTTCGTCTGATAGTAGTAGGGTATCCCACCTCGGGATTCATCACTGAGCTCCCACCATTCACCCTGTTCAGCCGGAGGCAAACTGGAATGTTAAAGTGAGCTGGAGGAGATCAGGGATTTCAAATTCTGACATCACACTTACACAAATGTCCCCACCGGCGGGTCCCAGCTAACTTGGCCCGTTGCAGGACATGCAAAGAACGTGGCGTTAGTCTTTAGACACTCTCAGCTTCTTCAACACCAGAACATGAAAGGATACTACACACCTGTGGGTCCACAAGTGTCACCCAAAAATTTGCTCCCCACGTCGTTTTGTCGGGTTCCGCGGAAGAATCGAACGTTCCTGAGGGCCGTGGACTGCGTATTGGTTCCCCATTAACATTCACCTGCGGCACCATTGGAGGGTCAGAAGCTCCATTTATCTTGGTTGGGCTTGAATTATTGGCTCCAGGTTCGGGCAGTGACGGTGAGGGGAATGTAGGCGCAGAAAGTTGAGTGTTCTGATCGATGGCGCCATCCGCGACAGCTGTGGCCATCCTCTAATGATCTGGTCTCGTACGATGTTGAAAGTATGGGGGGAGGAGGCGAGGCAAAGTATTCGTATCGTTCTTAGAGTGAAAATATACTACAAAGGCCCCTTGGTTGTGGTGGTTGGATGGGGCCTCTATGGGGTGTTGACAAAATATGTGGCTTGGGATTGAAGCTTGGACTGTCCCTTGAATTGAAGTGGGCAAGCAAAGTCGTAATCGCTTACCTTCGACCTAGACCAGTCCATAATAACACTAACCAAAAGGTAGTCTGACATTGTCAACCATGTGTCCTTCCTCTCCTTTTCACCTCACCAGGTGCCTTTAGGTTCCGTCACTGTCCCAGGAACTGAAGGCTACGGAGCCCTTTGTATCCAAGGTGATGCCCCCACTATGTTCTGAGAGTGGTCGAACTAACGCTTGCCATTCCTTTCTTTCCTCACGGCTGCTCACATGGCAGACGAGACTCTCAGGAGTGGGTTTTGACCGCATCGCTGGCAAGGAAATGACAATGGCACTAATTAAGGGTCGAGCTTCTTGGTTGTTAACCCCGAATGCCCTTCGCATTCTTCACAAATTCCTTCAAGATAGACTCATCCACTTCGTCCCCTTCCTGTGATTTCTCGAGACGCTGATATAGCTTTGATAACTGTCTCCTTCCTCCTCCCCAACGAAACGATATGCTTTCGGGGGCATTGGGGTAGAGTCCTTGTCAAATTCGTTCAACGTTGTGCGCCGGTAGTGACTCGCGTGATTTGTTCCTTGTTATAACTCACCGAGGATCATGGCAACAAACACTCGAATGGTACCTTTGACGATTCCCTGTTCAAGCGCAATGCATTCCACTGGATATGAACAGCCAATAAACCCCCACTCAGTGACATCTTTCATGCACTACTTGGAGAGCGACGTGAACTCGTCCAGAAGACGATCGTTCCTTAACTCCGTAGAAACGTAAAAGGTAGGGTTGTATTTATCCTTTGGTGACAATCTGATGATACTTGCATCTATGAACTTGAAACCCGTGCCAGCAAATGTTTCCACGACCTGCGTCGCGGTCCTCGGACTGATAGCGTTACAGTCCACGAACACGCGAGACGGAAGGTAATCGACATTTCCTTGGTGACGAGCAACCGGAGGAGGGAGGATGCATAAAATCCAGTTTGCTTGCGCTATCATATTAACCAAGGGAAGATGTATCATTCCCGCTTCCTTGGCCGTTCGACGGGTGGCCTCTGATCGTTCATCCAAGTCGGCGTAGACTTGGCATCCTGCGCGCGTCGATTTCGCAGCCAGACCCCGTTTCTCCAGCTGCCAGAAACCGATGAAGATGCCATGGAAGTGGTTAAGATAGATAAGATGCGTGTACGGCGATCAATTCACCCGCGTTAAACATGCTTTACTTAGTCATTCATCTCTGTGCTCGGCTAACCATTTCTCCTAGCAATTGCAAGCGTCGGGGTTGAGAGCCAAGTGGGGGTATAATTCCAGTGATGAGTCGAGTAGTTAACGATGTCAATGGTGGATTGACAGAGTACAGACAACAAATACGTGGGGTTGATGCGGGGCCCTGATATCGCGTGGGGG
>Ga0307516_10004521_pt1 | contig 17108 bp, 15 predicted proteins | sample 19_EM_MG_FD_203310 | JGI IMG/M metagenome (GOLD analysis project Ga0307516, IMG submission 203310) | Populus trichocarpa ectomycorrhiza microbial communities from riparian zone in the Pacific Northwest, United States - 19_EM | ecosystem: Host-associated > Plants > Roots > Unclassified | place...
TGCCCGCTGCCCGCTGCCCGCTGCCCGGCTCCCGGAACCGGTAGCCGCAGCAGCGCCGACGCGTCGCAAGAGCAGCGCTCGTCGAGTCCGATAGGGCCGGTGCACTCCGGGAGCAGCCCGTCCAGAGCATCGGCATGTGATCGACAAGAGAACCGCCAGAAGCCCCCTGGGGGGCGAGAGGTCGCCCAGGCGCCCGGCGTGGCCGGTCATGCGGCGCTGACCGGCGTGTTCGCGAACAACGAGAGCCGGTGGTGCCCCCGGAACGGGATCGTACGGATGTGAAACGGAGCTCGGGCGCATGAGACCGGCCTTGCAGCCGCTCCCGTCGCGAGGCAGTCTCGGCCTGCCCGTCGAGGCCATGAGCGGGACCCCCTGAAACCGTCGCCTCCGATCGCACGTGCGCGCTTCTGCCCGGTACGAACCGGCACCCTCCAACCGCACGAAGCCTCGCCCGAAGGAGAGTCATGACGACGCACAACCCCATCGCAGGCGCCGCACGCCGATCTGGTGCGGGACACCTCCCCTTGGACGGCCGAAGACGCCGCCACACAGCCATGGGGCATCAGAACCCGCGCGGTCTCGGTTCCGGCGGGGAGATGACATGACGGTCACAGAGCCGCGCCTGCGCGACCCGTCCGCCAAACCCGGCATGCGGGCGAAGGACCTGGTGTTGCTGGTACGGCCTCACCAGTGGCCGAAGAACCTGGTGGCCGTCGCCCTGCCACTGGTCGGCGGAGTGTCCTGGACCTGGTACAGGTTGTCCCATATGGCCTGGGCCGTCGTCCTGTTCACCCTTGCGGCATCGATCGTCTACGTGATCAACGACACGGCCGACCGGGAGCGGGATCGTCTGCACCCGGTGAAACGTGCCCGGCCGATCGCCGCCGGGCGGGTCTCCGTCTCCGTGGCCATCGCCTCGGCCGTGGTGCTCACCGCGGCGCTGGCGGTTCTGGCCGCGATGGGTCCGTGGCGGCTCACCTGGCCCGTGGCCGTCTATCTCGTGCTCAACGTGTTCTACAGCCACAAGCTCAAGCACATCCCACTGGTCGACGTCTTCGTCGTCGCGGCCGGGTTCGCGCTGCGGGTCGTCCTGGGATTCCTGGCCGGCGGTATCCCCCTGTCGGTGTGGCTCGTACTGGGCGTCTACGCGGCCTCCGCCATGATCAGCCTGGGCAAACGGCGACACGAGCTGGACCTGGGGGCGGTGGCCGACCGGCACCGCCCCACCCTTGAGGGCTACTCCCGCCCGTTCCTGGAACAGATGGTCATCGTCACCGCGGTCGTCGCGATGCTGGGGTACGCCGGTTTCCTGCGCAGCGACGCGACACAGCCCTTCGGTCAGGTGGCCCTGCTGCTGACCATGCCGTTCGTCCTGTACGGACTGTTGCGCTACCTCCAGATAGTGATCACGGAAGGGGGAGGCGGGGACCCCACCGAGACCCTGCTGCGCGATCGACGGGTCGTCATCAGCGCGGTGTTGTGCTGTGGCTGTCTCGCCTTCACCTCGGTGCTGGCCGGCCATCCGGAATTCGTGGGCGGACTGCCGAGCCGGTGACGAACGATCTGTGGGAAGCCCTGAGGACAGCCGCATGAGACTTGGCAAACCGACCGTGTCCGTCATCATCCCCAACTACAACTACGAGAAGACACTTCCGGCGTGCCTGGACGCGGTCTTCGCCCAGACCCTCCAGCCGCTGGAGGTCATCGTCGTCGACGACGCCAGCACGGACCGCTCGCGGGAGATCATCCGGACCTATCCGTGCAGGCTGATCGTGAACCCCGGCAACAGCGGTGTCTCAGCGGTCCGCAACCGCGGCGCCGCCGAGAGCCGAGGCGACATCCTCTTCTTCGTCGATTCCGATGTGGCCCTCGCACCCGACGCGCTGGAGAACGCGGTCCGGATCCTCACCGAGGATCCCGATTGCGGATTCGTACACGGCGTTCCGGCTGCGGAGCCGCTCTTCGACGACGGCCCCGTCGAGCACTACCGGGTGCTGCACGCCCACTACTTCCACCGTCGCAGCGTCGGCGTCGTGGCCTCGGCCTTCTTCGCACTGGGGGCCGTCCGACGCGAGGTCTTCGAAGCGGTCGGCCCGCTGAACGAGCGGCTGCGCGACTCGGAGGACCTGGAATACAGCAACCGCCTCCACGGCCGCTGCCGCGTCCGCCTGACGGACACCATCACCGGTCGACACGACGACGCCGACAGCCTGCGCGGCCTGCTCCGGGAACAGGCCAGGCGGGCACAGCTCCTGATCCCGTTCGCGGCGGCGCACCGGGCACAGAAGAACGCGGTGCGGGCACACAGCATGGTCGGTGTGCTCGCGGTCGCCGCGACGGTGGCGACGCTGCCCCTGACAGCGCTGCTCCCGGCCGTTCCGCTGCTGTTCCTCCTGGTCGCCATCGCCTCCGACCCCGGCCTCTCCCGCTTCGTACTGCGCCAAAGGGGCCCCGCGTTCCTCGCCTACTTCACCGGGGTTCATTTCCTGGTCCAGCTGTCGATCGTCCTGGGCGCCGCCTGGGGTGGCCTGCGGCTGCTGACGGACCGTGGATTCGGTCGTCCCGATGCCGGCCGGGTCGGGCCTGCCACCGAGGCATCCGCGCGATGACGGCTACCGAGACCCCGCCGGAGATTCGGGCACCGGAGCGCGGTATCCGCCGCAGCGTGCTGTCCGGCGCGTTCTTCCTGGCGGTGCTGGCCGGACTGTGGCTGTCGCTGCACGACCGGATCGGCGCGTTCGCGGACCTCGCGTTGCGCCCCCGGTCCCTGCCGTATCTTGTCGCCGCCTTCGCCGCCAATGCCGTGGGAATGCTGATCTCTCTCATGACATGGCGGTCCCTCCTGGTCGGCCTCCGCCCTGTGGTGGACCTCCGCGTCGCCGCCCGCATCTACTTCACGTCATTTCTCGGCAAGTTCGTGCCCGGCCGGGTCTGGGGCCTTCTGGCCCAGCTCCGCCTGGGCAAAGAGGCCGGCTTCTCGGCGTCGGCCATGTCCGGGGTCTTCCTGCTCAATCTCGCGGTCGGCACACTGACCGGGCTCGCCCTGGGCCTGGTCTGCGGCCCGGGACTGCTCGGTGGCCAGGGGTGGTTGCTGCTGCTGCCGGCCTGCGCCGTGGGCGTACTGCTCGTCCGTCCGGAACTGCTCACCGCGATGCTGAGGGTGGCGGCCCGGCTGGTCCGCAGGAAGCCGCCCACCAGCACGGCGACCGCGGCGGGAATGCGCCGGAGCATGGTGGCGGCCACCGTCTCCTGGCTGGTCTCCGGGCTTCACCTGTGGTCGCTGGCGGTCCTGTTCGGTGCCGATCCGCTCCGGTCGCTGCCGCTGTGCGTCGGTGGGTTCGCGCTGGCCACCGCCATCAGCAGCCTGGCCGTCGTGCTGCCGGACGGCTGGGGCGCCCGCGAGGCGATCCTCATGGTGGTGCTCTCCAGCGTGCTGCCCTGGTCGGCCGCGGGAGCCGTCGCTGTGGCGAGCCGCATCATCTGCACCGCGAGTGAGGTCATCGTCGCTGGGGGCGTGCTGCTGCTCGCCCGTCGGCCGCGCCCCACCAGGACGCGTGATTCCTCTTCCCGGACAGCTTCCGTACCGCACGACGACTCAAGGACGGGGAAACCATGACCAATCTGTTGTCCATCGACGACACCCAGGCCCTGAACGCGAAGCAAGTGCAAGACCTGTACCGGCGGCATGTCAACCGGAGCCAGGTATCCCTGATGACGTCCTTCGGGTTCGGCAGAGAACTGGTCGACCATGCCGAGGGCGCCTACCTCTACCAGCGCGACGGCCGCCGCATCCTCGACTTCACCGGCGGCGTCGGCGTGCTGAGCCACGGACACAACCACCCGCGGATCCTGGCCGCGCGCCGGCGGTTTCAGGAGGAGCAGCGGATGGAGGTACACAAGACCTACTTCTCCCCCTATGTGGCGGCACTCGGCCACAACCTGGCGCAGCTCCTCCCGGACGACCTCAACATGTCCTTCTTCCCGAATTCCGGCGCGGAGGCGGTGGAGGGCGCCGTGAAGCTCGCGTACAAGTACCACAACGGCTCCCGCAAGCGGATCCTGCGCGCCGACAACGCGTTCCACGGGAAGCTGCTCGGCTCGGGAAGCCTCACCGGGCAGGCGCAGGAGACGTTCCGGTTCCCCGGCATCCAGGGAGTGGTCTCCTACCCGTACGGCGACCTCGACGCGATCCGCCGGGAAGTCGCCAAGTCCCGTAAGGCGAAAGGCGAGTGCGACGTCTACGCGATTCTCGTCGAGCCGTTCAGCGCCTCCACCATGCAGTGGTGCTCGGAGGAGTTCCTGCGTGGACTGCGCGCGCTGTGCACGGAAGAGGACATCGTCCTGATCTTCGACGAGATCTACACCGGCTGGGGAAAGACCGGCAGCCTCTTCTACTTCATGCGCTACCCGGGCCTCGTACCGGACGTGGTGACGACCTCGAAGTCGTTCGGCGGCGGCAAGTCGTCCATCTCGGCCTACGTCGCCCGGGAACCCGTCTTCCGCCGTGCCTACGACAACATGATGGACGCCCTGCTCCAGAGCACGAGCACCACGTACTACGGATTCGGCGAGGAGACGGCCACCGCCATCGAAGCGATCAACATCGTGGTGGAGGACGACTACCCCGCGCGAGCCCGTGCCATCGAGCGGGTCCTCGCCCCGGGACTGGAGCGCATCGCGAAGGAGCACTCCGAGACCGTGGTCGACGTACGCGGGGCCGGCGCGCTGCACGGCGTCTTCCTGCGGGAGGGTCCGAAGACCCTGGAACTCGCGACCAAGCTGGTGCCCGGCGGGATGACCCGTGATCCCCGGTTCCTCACCAAGCTGATCACCTCGTCGGTGGTGAACGCGCTGTACCGCGACCACGACATCTACGCGTACTACACGCTCAACGGGCGCAATCCGCTGGTCGCCGCTCCACCGCTGATCGTGGAGCAGCCCGAGGTCGAGCGGTTCCTGGAAGCGCTGGACAAGACGCTGGCCAAGGGGCTCCCGCGGCTGCTCACCAAGTTCGTCCAGGAGAAGGTGTCGTCGCTGTGGTGATGAACGTCGTGGTGACGGGCGGGGCCGGGATGCTGGGTTCCACCCTGATCGGCAAGCTGCTGGACGAGGGACACCACGTGCACTGTGTGGACGTCCGCGAACCCGACCCCGCTCACTTCACCGCCTCCCGCGCGGGCGGCGGACGGCCGGACGAGCTCGACATCACCGTCGCCGACGTGCGGGACGGCGCGGCGATGAAGAGGGCGCTCACGGACGCCGACGCGGTGGTGCACTGCGCTGCCGCGCTGCCCAGCTACCCGACCGAACAGATACGTTCGATCATCGTGGACGGCACCCGGAACATGCTCACGGCCGCTGCCTCGAACCGGGTTCCCCGGTTCGTCCAGATCTCGTCGACCGCGGTCTACGGACTGCCCAAGGTCGTGCCGACCACCGAGGAGTACCCCCGCCGGCCGGTGGACACGTACAGCGCCGCCAAGGCCGAGGCCGAGGAGGTCTGCGAGAGATTCCGCGGCGGTGAAATGTGCCTGCCGATCCTGCGCCCCAAGACCTTCCTCGGGCCGGGCCGGATGGGTCTGTTCGCGATGCTCTTCGAGTGGGCGGAGGAAGGCCGCAACTTCCCCGTCCTGGGCCGGGGCGATGTCCGCATCCAGATGTTCGACGTGAACGACCTCGTCGACGCCGTGACCACCACGCTCCACGCCCCACCCGAACAGGTGGACGACACCTTCAACCTCGGCGCGACCACCTTCGGCACGCTGCGGGAGGACTTCCAGGCCGTGCTCGACGCCGCCGGCCATGGCCGACGGGTGGTGCCGATCCCGGGCCGGCCCGCCGTGTCCGCGCTGCGCCTGCTGGAGCGGTCCGGTCTCTCCCCCGTCTACGGCCGTCTGCTGAACAAACTGCTCGACGACTCCTTCGTCAGCACCGACCGCGCCCAGGAACGGCTGGGCTTCGACCCGCGATACTCCAACGAGGACTCCATCCTCCGTACCTACGCGTGGTGGCGCGAGCAGCGGCAGCGGTCCGCGAACACCGCCGGACGCCGACCCGCGACCGGCGGAACCACAAGCGTCGAACCCTGGCGGCAAGGGGCGCTCTCCCTCGCCAAGGTCTTCTTCCGGCCGCCTACCCGAAAAAGGACCCATGCCTGATCAGCAGCCCCTGGTGTCGGTCATCGTGCCGAACTACAACTACGCCAAGTCCCTGTCCCTGTGCCTCAAGGCGATCCAGGACCAGGACTATCCCTCGATCGAGATCGTCCTGATCGACGACTGCAGCACCGACGACTCCGTGGTCGTCGCGGCGGCGCTCGGGGTCGAGGCCGTCAGCACCGGTACGAACGGCGGTGTCTCGGTGGCCCGCAACCTGGGTGCCGAGCGCGCCCGCGGGGAGATCCTGCTCTTCGTCGACTCCGACGTGGCCCTCGCCCCCGACGCCGTGACGCAGGCGGTCCGCCTGTTGCTCGCCACCCCCGACCTGGGAGCGGTCTGCGGGATCTACGACCCGGACCCGCTCATCAGGGACAGCCGCATAGAGGAGTACCGCTGCCTCCAGCAGTACTACGCGCTGGTCAGCTCCGAAGGGCGGATCAGTACCGTCCACACCAACACCTTCGCCATCCGGGCGGACGTCTTCGCCGAGCTGGACGGGTTCAATCCCCAGCTCCGCCACACCGAGGACCAGGACTTCGGACTGCGCCTCGCGATGCGGTACGGGGCACTGAGCACCTCGGCCGTGGTGGGCCGGCACGACAACGACGACACGCTGCGGCTGGTGCTCCGCAAGGTCTACCAGCGCATCTACCTCGCCATGCCGCTGTACCTGCGGCGGCGCGGCCTCCCCGGCGGCTACGCCTCCGGCCCCCGCGCCTGGGCGAGCGCGGTGTGCCTGCTGTCCGTCGCCACGCTGCTGCTGCCGCTCCTGCTGGGCGCGGCCTGGGCGGTCGTACCGGTGCTGGTGCTGGGCACCGGGCTCGCGTGCGACACCGGCCTGTTCCGCTGCGTCGTCCGGCACAAGGGGTGGGGCTTCCTCGGGTACTTCATGGCGGTCAACTTCGTCGTGAACCTCACCGTGGCCGTGGGGGTCATCGCGGGCGGTCTGCGGTGTCTGTTCTCCCGCCGGTTCCGCGAGGTCTACGACGCCGCCCTGGGCTCGGGGGTGACAGCGCCCGCATGACGACGCTCGACGCCGTTCTGATCACCGGTGCCGTCGGGGCGCTGCTCTTCCAGGTGGTGGACCGGCTGCTGACCAACCGATGGTGGTGGTGGGCGACGACGGACGTACTGCCACCGCCCGTCCATGTCCTGGTCCCCGGAGCGCTGTTGGCGGGCGCCTCGGCCACGAGCGGCGGTCCGCGCTGGTGGACCGCCGCCCTCGCGGCGGCGGCACTCGTGCTGGGGATGAGGCATTCCGGACTGGCGCCGCGGGCACCGTTCAACAACCGCCGCGCCACCGGATCGGCGGGAGGCATCCGCGTCGTGTGCTGGAACACCCAGCACTGGGACGAGAGCGTCGACACCGAGGACTTCTACGCCTTCCTGCGGCGGCTCGACGCCGACATCTACCTCCTCCAGGAGCACATTTACAACGCGGGCGTGCACGCTCCGCCGATCCCGGTGGACTTCCGCGCGCGCCTGGCTCGTGAGTTCCCCGGCCACCACGTCCTGGTACGGGGGCAGTTCGTCACACTCTCGCGTTTCCCCGCCGTCGCGACACCCGACATCGGGGCTCCCGAGGTGTTCCGGGCGGACCTGCGCATCGATTCCCTGCCCGGCTCACCGGTGCTGTCCACGTACAACGTGCACCTTCCGGTGCACGTGTTCCTGGAGAACCCCCTCCGGCTCGGGCTCTACCGGGAGATCAGGGAACGGGTGCTCAGCCGGAACCGCCAGCTGGACCGGTTGATCGCGGACGTCCGCGACAACGAGTGTCCGGCGCTCATCGCCGGCGACTTCAACCTCAGCCGCTCGCTGGGTGACATCGAGCGGCTGTCGGCCGTGGCCGAGGACGCTCTGCGGGCGTGCCGGTCGCTCTACCCCGTCAGCTGGCACCGGGGTACCGCCTGGCTGCGGTGGTGGCGGCTCGACCTCGCCTTCACCACCCGTGGTGCGAGGGCGGAGCACTATCACTTCCGCGACCCTCAGGGACTCTCGGACCACGCCGTCCAGGAACTGGTCATCGACGTCCGCAAGGACACCTGAACCGACCGGCCCGTCAACGTCCGCCGAGAGAGGAGGGCGCGGCACTCCCCCCAGGATGCCGCGCCCCCGCCGCTGCCGGAAGCCGCGGTCAGACCCCCTCCACCGCGGGCAGCTTCCCGGTCCGCGCCACCTCCGCGTACCAGGCCGCACTCGACTTCGGCGTCCGCTCGAGCGTGGCGTAGTCGACGTACACGATGCCGAACCGCTTCTCGTAGCCGTACGACCACTCGAAGTTGTCCATCAGGGACCACTGGTAGTAGCCGCGGACGTCCGCGCCGTCGGCGATGGCGCGGCGGATCGCCGACAGGTGGCCGTGCAGGTAGGCGATCCGCTCCGGGTCGTGGACGCGGCCGTCCGGGTCGGGCTTGTCGTCGTAGGCCGCGCCGTTCTCGGTGACGTACAGCGGCAGGCCGGGCGCCTCACGTGTGTAACGCATGAGCAGCTCGTGCAGACCCGTCGGGTCGATCGTCCAGCCCATCTGCGTCTGCTCGCCGGGCGTCTGGTGGAACATCACGTCGTCCGTGCCCGGCCAGGGCGAGTACGCGCTCGCCCCGTGCCCGTCCGCGCGCGGACTGTTGGAGTCGGGGTCCGCCGCCGACACCAGCGCCGGTGTGTAGTAGTTCAGCCCCAGCGCGTCCAGCGGCTGGTTGATCAGCACCAGGTCGCCCTCCACGATGCACGACCAGTCCGTGATCTTCTCGGTCGCCTTCAGCAGCGTCTCGGGATAGGCGCCGTGCAGCATCGGGCCGTGGAAGACGCCGTTGGCCAAGTCGTCGATCTTGCGGGCTGCCGCAAGGTCCGCCGGGTCCTGCGACACGGTGCGCACCGCCGCGGAGTTGAGGCTCACCGCGATCGAGTTGCGGGCCGGCATCACCGACCGCAGAGCGGACGTGCCCAGGCCGTGGGCCAGGTTCAGGTGGTGGGCGGCCTTCAGGGACGCCTCCGGGTCCGTACGGCCCGGGGCGTGCACCCCCGAGGCGTAGCCCAGGAACGCGCTGCACCAGGGCTCGTTGAGCGTCATCCAGTGCTCCACGCGGTCGCCGAGCGCCTCGCCGACCAGCTGTGCGTAGTCGGCGAACCGGTACGCCGTGTCGCGCTCCGGCCACCCGCCCGCGTCCTCCAGGTCCTGGGGGAGGTCCCAGTGGTAGAGGGTCACGGTCGGCTTGATGCCGTGGGACAGCAGTTCGTCGACGAGGCGACGGTAGAAGTCCAGACCGACCTGCGCGGCCGGGCCGCGGCCCGTCGGCTGCACCCGCGACCAGGAGATGGAGAAGCGGTAGGCGTCCAGGCCCAGCTCCGCCATCAGCGCCACGTCCTCGGGATAGCGACGGTAGTGATCGACAGCGATGTCACCGTGGTCGCCGTCGAAGGTCTTGCCCGGCGTATGGCTGAAGGTGTCCCAGATCGACGGGGTGCGACTGCCCTCCCGCACTGCCCCCTCGATCTGGTAGGCGGAGGTCGACGCGCCCCAGAGGAAGGTGGAGGGAAAGGTCACCGGCGTCATGGGTTCAGGCATGGAAGCGCTCCCATCGGTGGTCGTTCAGACCGTTGGAGGAAGGGGGAGGAGGAAAACCGGGGTGAGGCGGCGGTGACCCGCCCCGGCGGCACGGGGACCGAGGCGAGCTGATCCGCCGTCAGCCCTTGACGGCACCTTGCATGATGCCGCCCACGATCTGCTTGCCGAAGACAGCGAAGACGAGCAGCAGCGGCAGTGTGCCCAGCAGCGCACCGGCCATGATCAGGGACTGGTCGGGGGTGTAGCCGCGTCCCAGGCCGGCGATCGCGACCTGAACGGTCGGGTTGCCCATCTGGGTCAGCACGAGGAACGGCCACAGGAAGTCGTTCCAGGTCTGTACGAACGTCAGCATCCCCAGCACGGCCATCGCGGGTCTCGCGGCCGGGAACACCACGTGCCACACCACCCGCCAGCTGCTCGCGCCGTCCACGCGGGCGGCTTCGATGATCTCGTCCGGCAGCGCCTGGACCAGGTACTGGCGCATGAAGAACACGCCGAACGCGCTCACCAGCGAGGGGAAGATCACCGCTTGCAACTGGTCGGTCCAGTCCAGCTTCGCGACCATCATGTACATGGGGATCACGCTGAGCTGGGGCGGCACCATCATCGTGCCGATCACTATCAGCATCAGGGCGTTGCGGCCCTTGAACCGCAGCTTGGCGAAGGCGAACCCCGCGATCGTCGACAGGACGACGATGGTCACCGCCGAGATCCCCGCCACGATGGTGGTGTTGAGGAACGCCTCACCGAGGTTGGCGTCCTTCCAGGCCACCTCGAGCTTGTCGAAGAGGCCCGAACCGAACCAGAACGGCGGCGGGGACTGCGCCAGCCGGTTGTTGTCGCGGGAGGCGGCGATCGCCGTCCACACCAGCGGGAACAGTGAGCCGATGGTGAACAGGGCCAGGATCGCGTACCCGATCGGCCCGGCGTGCAACTGCCCGCCCGCCCGTGCGGACTTGGGGCGCCGGGAGCGCTTCGGCGGTGCGGGCACCGCGTCGGCCGGGGGTTTCGTCACAGTCGTCGTCACGGCCGGAACTCCTTAATGACTGGCGCGCAGCCGGCGCGAGATGACGTAGTTGACGATCCCGACCACAATGAGGAGGAGGAACATCATCCAGGCGATCGCCGAGGCCCGCCCCAGGTGCTGATTCACCCAGCCCTGCTCGTACAGGTACAGCCCCAGTGTCTGGAACTGGTGCTCGGCGCCGCCGGAGGCACTCTTGGTCGCGTCGAACAGCAGCGGCTCGCCGAAGACCTGACTGGCCCCGATCGTCGACACGACACAGGTGAACAGGATCGTCGGCCGCAGCGACGGCAGCGTCACGTGGAAGAACTGCTGCCAGCGGCTGGCCCCGTCCAGGGCCGCCGACTCGTACAGGTCGTGCGGGATGGCCTGCATCGCCGCCAGGTAGATCAGCGCGTTGTAGCCGGTCCACCGCCAGATGATGATCGTCGAGACGGCGAGCTGCGACCACCACTTGTCGTTCTGCCAGTCGACGGGGTCGATGCCGACCTCGTGCAGCACCCAGTTGATCATTCCGTAGTCGCGGCCGAAGAGCAGCACGAACACCAGCGAGGCGGCGGCGATCGAGGTCGCGTACGGAGCGAGCATCACGACCCGGAAGAAGATCGAGGCGCGCAGCTTGTAGTTGAGGATGTGGGCGATGCCCATCGCCATCAGCAACTGCGGAACGGTGGCGATGATGCCGATGGTGAGGGTGTTCTTCGCCGCGTTCCAGAAGAAGCTGTCATCGAAGATGCGGGTGTAGTTGCGCAGCCCCACCCAGCTCATGTCGGTGGGCGCCGTCAGTTCCACCTGGTGCAGCGACGCCCATCCCGTGTAGAGGAGCGGGAACAGGCCGAACGCGATGAACAGCAGGAAGAACGGCGAGACGAAGGCGTACGGGCTCCAGCGCACGTCCCGCTGCCAGCGCCGGGACAGCCGGGCCCGCTTCTTCGCCGAGTCCGCGGGCCCGGCGCCGGGAAGCGCGCGGGCCGGGGCCGCGCCCCCCTCCTTGCCGGGGGGCGCGGCGGTGTCGTGCCGGGTGGCCATACCGGTCACTTCTCCAAGTTGTTGTCGATGGTCTTGGTGGCCGTCTCCCACGCCTCCTCGGGCGACTTGCCCTTGGTGACCAGGACGAGGCCGTTGTCGTTCAGGCTCGACCCGATGACCTGGTCCTTGGGACCGACGATCTGAACGGGGGTCGTCTTCGCCGCCGCGGCGAAGATCTTGCCGATCGGCGCGTCACCGGTCATCTCGTTCTTCGCGTCCAGCACCTGGGGCATGGTGTACGTGGCCGGTGCGCTCGGGAAGCCGCCCTGCACCTTGAACAGCTTCGCCTGCTGCTCCGGAGCGGTCAGCCAGGCGGCCAGCTTCGCGGCCTCCTTCACGTTCTTGCCGCTCTTCGGAACGGCGAGGAACGCGCCGCCCCAGTTGCCGGACTTGGGCGCGACGGCCACGTCCCACTTGCCCTTGGCCTCCGGCTTCGAATGTTCCTTGAGCGTGCCGAGCATCCATGGCGGGCAGGCGATCGCGGCGAACTTGCTGTTGGCGACCGTGGTGTTCCAGTCCGGCTGGAACTGGGTCTGGGCGCCGACGAGCCCGTCCTTGGCGGCCTTCGCGGTCTGCATGAAGGACTGCTTGACGACCGGGTTGGTCTTGTAGATGACCTTGCCGGACTCGTCGTAGAACCTGACCTTCTCGCTGCCGAGGATGGCGCTCATCAGGCCACCGGGGGAGTCCATGAAGGTGGTGCCCTTGGGGGCGTTCTTCTGGTAGTCCTCGCCGACGTCGATCAGCTTGTTCCAGTCGCCGGCCCACAGCTTCGCCAGCTCCTCGCGGTCGGTCGGCAGCCCGGCTTCCTTGAAGAGGTCCTTGCGATAGCAGATCGCCACCGGCCCCACGTCGGTGCCGAGGCCGATCGTCCGGCCGTCCTTCGTGGTGGCCTGCTGCCACTTCCAGTCCAGCCAGTCGCTCGACTTCACGCCCGGCGCCTTCGAGAGGTCCTCGAGCTTGTCCCCCTGGGTGCTCACCACCTCGGCGATGTTGCCGACCTCGACGGCCTGGATGTCCATCAGGCCCGCGCTGGTGGTGAGGTGGTTGACGAGCGCCGGGTAGTAGTTCTCGTTCCGCTGGGTGACGTTCTCCTCGATCTTGATGTCCGGGTTGAGCTTCTCGTACTCCGAGAAGAGGCCGGCCTCTTTGAATCCGAAGGTGCCGAAGAGCCCAAGTCTGACGACGGTCTTGCCCTTGTCATCCCCGGACGAACTGCTTTTGTCGCCACCGTCGTCGGCGCAGCCGGCCAGCAGCCCCGCGCTCATCGCGGCGCTCACCGCAAGGACCAATGTCCTGGTGGCGGTGCGGCGGGTCCTGCCCCCTCTCGAGTCCAGCCGAGAGTGGCGGAGGGTACGTCCTCGCATTGCGTCCTCCTGTTGCCCTGACGTGCCGGCCCCCCGGCCAACGGCGTTGTCGGACCCGTTGTTTCATGCTGCGGCTCGGGCGGGGAACGTGCGGGTTGTGTATGAGTCAGGTACCGTGGGAGCGCTCCCACTGATGATGTGTTGAAGGTTCGTCGACCCGGGCGGGGGTGTCAAGGGACCGGGGGCGGAGAGATGCGTTCAGTTATCGGGCTGTTAACTGGACCCGGGGGGAGTGGATCGGACACGGTCGGCATCACTCGGCCCGGTCGGCGTTCGAGGACCAGGACGTTCCGGGGGGCGACGAGTCCCCGTGATGGCCACACCGGTGAGCGGGACTGTTAAATTCCAGGCCGGCGGCAAGACTACGGTGGGAGAGGCGGAGCCATGGTCCACGGAGCGCGGGGCCGGAGCGGTGGCCGGCCCACCCTCGAAGAGGTGGCGGCACGGGCGGGCGTCGGCCGCGGGACGGTCTCCCGGGTGATCAACGGCTCGCCCCGGGTCAGCGACGCCACCCGGGCGGCGGTGGAGGTGGCGGTCGCCGAACTGGGCTACGTACCCAACACGGCCGCCCGCGCCCTGGCCGCCAACCGCACCGACGCGATCGCCCTCGTCGTCCCCGAGCCGGAGACCCGGTTCTTCGCCGAACCGTACTTCTCGGACATGCTCAAGGGGGTCGGCGCCGAACTGTCCGACACGGAGATGCAGCTGCTGCTGATCTTCGCGGGCAGCGACCGGGAGCGGGCCCGCCTCGCCCAGTACCTGGCCGCGCACCGGGTCGACGGCGTCCTTCTGGTGTCGGTGCACGCCGACGACCCGCTGCCCGACCTGCTCGCCCAGCTGGAGATCCCGGCGGTGATCAGCGGCCCGAGATCGGCCGGGGAGACGTTGACGTCGGTCGACTCGGACAACTACGGCGGCGCCCGTTCGGCGGTCGAGCACCTGCTGGCCCGCGGATCCCGGGTGGTCGCCCACATCACCGGCCGGCTCGATGTGTACGGCGCCCAGCGACGCGTCGACGGCTACCGCGACGCCCTGCGGGACGCCGGACACGAGGTGGACGAGCGGCTGATCGAGCCCGGCGACTTCACCGAGGGGGGCGGCCGGCGCGCGATGACGAGGCTGCTGGCCCGCCGTCCCGACCTGGACGCGGTCTTCGCGGGCTCGGACGTGATGGCGGCCGGCGCCCGTCAGGTCCTGCGCGAGCAGGGGCGCCGTATCCCCGACGACGTGGCGCTCGTCGGCTACGACGACTCGGCCATCGCCCGCCACATGGACCCGCCGCTGACCAGTGTGCGCCAGCCCATAGAGGAGATGGGCCGCAAGATGATCGACCTGCTGCTGACCGAGATCGCCGACCGTCGTCCGGCGGTCACCCGGGAGCTGGAGCGGCGCCAGGTGGTGCTGGCGACGGAGCTGGTGGCGCGGTCGTCGTCCTGACCGGGTCACTGCCGGTGCCATCCCCTGCGCGGTCGGCGTCGCGGCCGCTCGGTGCGGTGCGTGACGAACCAGGCGATGCCCAGGAGCACGGCCCCGGCCAGCCAGCAGACGATCACAAGCCAGGCGCCGGCGGCCGGCCCCGGGTCGTCGGAGCCCCGGCACAACTCCCCGACGCATCCCTCGCCCGCCGCGTCGAGGGCCACCACGAGCCACAGCAGCATGGCCAGGTTGAACGCGAGGAACACCCAGGTCACCAGCCGCCACCGGGGGTTGCGCCGGGCCTGCATGACGAGACTCCCAACATCACGAGGGACTCATAACCTGACGATACGCCCGTGCGATCCGGGTGAGACCGTGTGGAAAACCGGCGGCACCCACCCCCCCTCCGAGACGGATGCCGAGGCCCATGCCCCCGCATCCGCCGACTCCCCATCCGCTGCCGGACGGCGAGGAGGTTCCCGAGCTTGAGCCCCACCTCCGCGCCATGGGCGAGGTGTTCCGCGCCTTCCGTACCCAGGTACCCAGGGCTCGGGCCGCGTCTCGTACCGCGTCCAACTCCTGGACGACACACGCTGTTTCGTCAGGGAGGCCACCGCCGGCCGACGCCGCTCGCCGCTCGCCGCTCGCTCGACCGTGCCTGGGCCTTCCGTCGATCGGTCCGGCATCCGGCGATCGTCCCGCGACCGCGCCGGATCCCGCCACGGGACGGCCGCACGGCGGCTGCCTGAGAGGACGTCGGATCCGGAAGGGGCCTGGTGCCGTGCCCGCCGCGGAACCAGTCAGCGCCCTCCTCGGACCAGCCGCCACCGTCGCTCGCCGTCCTGTTCCTCCTCGGTCGGTGTGAGGCCGGCCGCCGTGGCCACCGAGGCCGACGCGAGGTGGTCGGGGTGGATATGGGCGACCACCGTGCGCACGGACCGCTTCCCGAGCCACTCGACGAGCGCCCGTGCCGCCTCGGAGGCGAACCCGCGTCCCTGCCACGGGGTTCCGACCACCCAGGCGATCTCGGCGGTGTGCCGTCCCGTGTGTCCCTGTGTGATCGTCGCCTCGACCGTGCCCACGAGGCAGTCCTCCGTGCGCGGTCGCAGTACCCAGTTGCACCATGTGACGTCCTGGTCGGGCGATCCGGCGACCAGCCGCTCGTAGCGGGTCCGCAGGGCGTCGGGGGAGTGCGGTGTGCCGCCGATGAAGGTGTGCAGTGCCGGGTCCCGGAGCACGGCGGCCATCTCCTCGGCGTGCTCGACGCGCAGGGGGAGGAGGTCGAGGCGGGGCGCGGAGAAAGGTCCGGCGGCCAGGAGGGGTTCGGTCATGGGCTGGCCCTCTTCATGGTCTGTGGCGAGTCCGGGCCGCTCGGGACACGGGTACCGGGAACGACTTCAGCCGGTGACCTTGTTTCCAAGGTCACCGGCTGATGGCTGAGGGTGAGTGACGGGACTTGAACCCGCGGCATCCTGGACCACAACCAGGTGCTCTACCAGCTGAGCTACACCCACCATGCGGGCGGTTCGGATTTCCCCGACCGGCCGAGAAAAAGTGTACAGGGTCCGAAGGGGTGCTCGCGCCCGGCTTTCGCGGCGCCCCTTCCCGGGCCTCTGTTCGCCCTAACGTCCGGGCAGGACGTGCTTGGCGGCGATCGTCTTCGCGGTGTCGGAGTCGGGACCCGGCTGCGGGACGAAGACGGCCTCGCGGTAGTAGCGGAGTTCCGCGATGGACTCCTGGATGTCGGCGAGCGCGCGGTGGTTGCCGTTCTTCTTCGGGCTGTTGAAGTACGCCCGCGGGTACCAGCGCCGGGCGAGCTCCTTGATGCTGGACACGTCGACGATCCGGTAGTGGAGGTAGTCCTCCAGCGTCGGCATGTCCCGGAGCAGGAAGCCGCGGTCGGTGCCGACGGAGTTGCCGCACAGCGGGGCCTTGCCGGGTTCCTTCACATGCTCCCGTACGTACGTCAGGACCTGCTCCTCGGCGTCCGTGAGCGTGGTGCCGCCGGACAGTTCCGTGAGTAGTCCGGACGCGGTGTGCATCTGACGTACCACCTCCGGCATCGTCTCCAGTGCCTGGTCCGGCGGACGGATGACGATGTCCACGCCCTCGCCGAGTATGTTCAGCTCGGAGTCGGTGACCAGGGCGGCCACCTCGATGAGCGCGTCGTCGGACAACGAGAGGCCGGTCATCTCGCAGTCGATCCACACCATGCGATCGTTCATGCGACCACCCTAAGGCTGACGTCCGCTTCTGTGAGCGCCCGGTGCACCCACGGACCTCGTCGGCGGACGGGACGGGCAGGGGAGGCGGGGGCGGCGGGGGCGAGCGCCAGCCGGCGCCCGCCCCCTCACCCCTCACATCCCGCTGCGCTGCCCCGGCAGAGTCGCCCGGCTGCCCGCGTACGCCTCGCGCCCGTTGTCCGAGGACGAGGACGACGAGGCTGACGACGACAGTGAGGCCGATGTCCCGATCGAGCTCGACGCCGTGCGCCGGGTCTGGAGCGGGACCGGCCCGCCATTGTCCGGGTGCAGAGGCGCCGGCGAGCT
>Ga0307516_10004522_pt1 | contig 17107 bp, 15 predicted proteins | sample 19_EM_MG_FD_203310 | JGI IMG/M metagenome (GOLD analysis project Ga0307516, IMG submission 203310) | Populus trichocarpa ectomycorrhiza microbial communities from riparian zone in the Pacific Northwest, United States - 19_EM | ecosystem: Host-associated > Plants > Roots > Unclassified | place...
AGGCGAAAAGTAAGCATCGTATCAATCAAAAGCCAAAAGCTGGCCCTTAGTTGTGTTCATTGGCGTTGTGTCCGAGTGTGAATCTCTTGGGTTCGCCCGCGCAGGTCCGAACTCTGGCGATGTCGGCATCCGTCTTGCTTCTCGCCTCTTGCCCTCTCCTATGGTGCCACCAAGTATGTAGTAGCCGTGACGGTGGAGCAGTGTGATGGGAACTAACCGTGAAAACGTTTCATCTTTACGCATCCGTGGATTTCGGACCTCACCGCTGCCGAGCCACCTGGGCGAAAGACCTGAAGCAGGGCGGATGGCAATCCCCTCGAGACGCATTGCCACGGCCGGTTCTGACGACAGAAAGCGAGCGCACGCACAACAATCAGCCCGGAGCCGGCCCAGCAACCTTCCCCCTCAATACACACTAATATACACTATCAACAATTTTACCTCATCACCGCCATCGCCGTGATAGGCGGTAAGTACAGTAGCAGGAAAGTGTTATCCATATGTAAGCAGTACTGGGTTCTACACAACTCTGTAGTACCGCTCGATTGTATGTTAGTGATTGAGCCAGTGCTGTCATCATATAACTTCGGAATCATCGCAAATGCGCATTCAAAAACCATTTGACGACAAAAAGCACTTATCGTAAATTGGAATTTTTATCAAATACCAAATTCGAAAGGTAGTCGGAGAGGATTCACTAAGCATCGCCTTGAGGCAGTATCGTAAAGGTACTGTATTAGCATGTTGTATCACTCCGGTAGTGTTACAAGTGGGCATCCAGTAGGTACCATACTGGGACTCAATGAGCTAAGCACTCGATGCAGTGATGGCTACTGTAGCAGGCAAGTATTGCTACTGCGTAGCACAGTTTACGGATCCAGCATCAATAAGGTAGATATGGGCTACAGGAAGCATCTTGTCTAAATACTACTGAGAACGGGCGAGCAGCGAGGACACTGAATGGCGGACGGGCGGGCGCTGAGTCGTCTACCCCTCCACCGGTACAAGTATTGCATCCAGGGTAAGTTGACTATCCAATTGAAGTATGTATCTACACGACAAAGCAGTTCCACCACCAGCTATCTGTGCTTTTGACCACAACAGGTAGATCCTCACCAGTGACATGAAACCCCAATACGACCGGAGAAGAAATAGCACGTTTATATACTTCATAAGGAGCAACATACACCTCCGTATCAACTGTTCTCTCCATGGCCGCACATATCAACAGACACCAGAGGAGGCAGGCGCTTTTTCTTCCGGTGAGATCGACCCATCTTCGCTGTATTCAAGTGGTGATGCCGATGAACGGTTCGAGATTGGTTTAACCACGTGATGATATCGTGCAGCACGATAACTACGGTCACAGCCATGGAGAGATCGCGGGAGAACAGTACATAGGGCGAAGAGTATGCAGGGTTGCGGGTGCCGGGTAATAGCGCGGGGTTTCCCAAAAATGCAGCCGTCGCTCACACTTCTTCTTTCTTCTTTTATTTACATCATCTTCTTTCTTCTTTTCTTTCCTCACACAACGACTTGTCTGTCTCGTCTGGGCTTATCTTGCCGGTCTTATCTTGCCCATTCTCTCAGAAGCACCATCTTCTTTTTGTCTGTTTTCATCGACGTGTCATCTTCTTTCACGTCTTGCTCGTGACTTTTTGTCCTCGGCCATCACATCTGGCTCGGTTCTCTCCTCAGCCTTGGCCTTGTCCGCTCGCCGCGTGCTGGTCACTACCCGCTGGCACAGCCGTCCGCTCGCTCACGCGTCCAGCTCAACGTACGGCGGTCACGCCCGCCCGCTCGCCTACACAGCTATCCGTTCACTCGCGTGTCCAGCTGTCCGCTCGCACGCCTAGCTATTTGCCTTCTCCCAGTTTCCTCTCCTCTACCTGGAGCCCTGCCAGCCCAGTCCCGCTACACCTGCCACTCGCTCTCTCTGCTTTTCTCTGCAATTACTGACTGAGTTGTTGTACACGGCGCTCAGTTTCATTCGGCAGCCTCTGGTTCCCGGAATAGCGACCTACTATAAATTTTACTCTCACACTCGCTCACTCTGGTTCGCTCTGCAGCTTACTGACGTATTGCTGTAACGGCACTAACAGTTTCGACTGGCAGCCACTGATCCTGAGAATATCATGGACTCACTTTTTCGCTACTGGCTCCTACTAGGGTTCAGCCCATTCGAAGGAGGATGTATGGTGATATAAGGAACTTGGTGGCTACCATGTGGAGCCCGCAACGATATAAGGATAGAATAGTGGACGTATCTAAATGAGGTATTTAATCTAAATGTGACATGAATGTCATCGTGCACCCATATAGATACCATATTACCCACCAGTTTGCAGTGATACGAATGTTGTATTGAGCTCCGCTTCTTTTGGCATGCGGAATCACCTCGGCGACACTACCGATCCATTCTAAATACGCACTCGTGGAGATCTGACTTTGATAAGGTATGGCGGTAGCTTCAATGCAGCGCTGTACTGAATACGCAGTAGTCTATGGTGACTGCGGAGTCCATCGAAAACAGCCCGCCTGTCACAGGCTCGCAGCCAAGCAGCAACGTTACGGCATCCGCTACGTATTCTGGCTTCGTAGTTTAGAAGTATTCAACAGCGTGTGGAATTGCAACAGAATCAAATACAGTGTCGGATGCTGTATTTGTAGGGTATGTCAAAGGTCACGACAGAGTATTCACACAACTCTCGTAGTGATATAGCATCAAATACCGTATCGGTACAGAGATGAATTTCCACGGCCCAGGCGGCGCCTTCGCCGACTCGACCGTGTCGGGGTTCCTGTCGGGCCGGATGGGGCGCACGCACAGGATCCAGGTCGGCGCGCTGACGTGATGAGCGAGCCTCCCGTCCGGCGTCCCCTCTGAACGCTGAGGCGGGTCACCGCCACAGACTGTGCGGATGCACGCTGGCGTGTGCGTCTCAGAATATCAGGAAACTCACCGCCGGCTAGTTCACCAACGGTGAATTCTCCCGGACGTAGTCCATGCAAAACATCCCAGGGACTGACGGAGAACGGCCTGGTGGTTGGTATATGCAAGCACCCAGGCCCCCGTATACATCTCGGAAGTGTCCAAGCCCGAGTTCCGTGGCTGGCTGCTCTGCTATCAGCAATGGGCACACGTTTCTCTCCCGCCCTCCATCCCTCCTCCGGCGCCGTCGCTGGCATCCGCTCCACGCAGGGCCACCTGGGGGCACCATGCCCATGTTCTACATCTTGTTCGGCTGCAGCTGGTCCCGGCCGCCGTCCTGTTCGTCCGGTGCATGTTTCATCCTCTGGTCGCCGCGCTGACTGCGCTGCTGGGAGGAGGCCGACTTGCGGCAAGGCGGATGCAACGTAAGTCCGTACGCCGGGTGGATACATTATCCTGCGGCCATATTGGCGTCGTATTCTGGTCAGAACTGTGGCCACCATTCTACCGTCCAGAGGAAGCCACTCACGGTCCATCACTCCGCCCCGCCCCCCGCGGACCATACCGTAATGTGTAGTTGATGGAATATCATTTTATATGGGTCGCACACGCTTAACGAATAGTAAATAAATAAATAAAAAAGCTGGTATGTCACCACGCCCTGGATACGTCGTCCCGAGCCCAACGCAAGAGACCCCAGCAGGGTCGCGGCCCCCGTAGAAACACACATCCACATCCACCGCCTCGGCTCCAACCAGCCCCGCTCCGACCCAATCCGCATAAGACGCACAGTTATGTACATCTGCCCATGCCGAAGATCTAAAACCCGCGCGCCAGATCGAGGGCGCTCGGTACAGTCACGACACATCACTCGCGGAGATCGTCAGTCTGGCGATGGCAACTGTGGAGTTGCGGCGGAGATTTCCATGCCAGATTGGCTTTCTTCCTTCCTTCCGTCCGTCCTTCCTTCCTCCACTGTTGGTCTTCGACGGCTAACCGACCATCGCAGAACACGCTGCACCTGCCGTGTCGTCATCGAAGGCCCAGCTCGGATCCCTCCCATCTATCCGACTAGATTTGTGGAGGGGCGCGGGTCACGAGGGAGGCCAGCAAACCTCATCTAGGTGACGGCGGACGGCGGGGGGCCAGACCGCGACCCTGGCCGCGCCGCTGCGGCGGATGATATCACTCGTCGTGCTGGTGCCGTGGCCTCGCATCGTTCTGGAACGCGGTCCCTCGGATGCGTCTTCTACTAGCCGACACGTCCGTTCTGTCCGTTCTGCCACTCCATCCTACGGCGATGCATCATCCTGCATCATCTGCGGGCCTGCGGCTCAAGCTGTTGTCGGAGGGGGAGGGGCGAGCCGGGGGCACAGCAGGGTCATGGCTACATACATATCTAGGGGACAGTTGGACCATCTATCGATAGCGGACGGGTTTTGGTGGTGCAACCATCTCGTCACACACGTGCACTCGACACGCTGCCGTGGGATGGTGGGGTGGTGGGGTGCGACTGCCAGCGAACGAGCGAGCGAGCGAACGAGCGAACGCGTCCCCTCCATCGTCCGATACTGACGTCAGGACTTGGCTGGCTCGCTCGGAGACGGGACGGATGGTGATGCAGGGCTCCGGCGGCAACGGCGGCGGCGACGCAGTCCTCTCTGCCTTCCTCGCGCCCTCCGCTCTGCCCGTCGCCTCATGTCGCGATCGCTCTCTCGTGCGCGATTTATCCCACACGCACTCACGCACGCAGCTTATGTATGTACAGTACGATCATCATGGCCCGTACATACATGCGTACATGCGTGTATCGCAGTCCGAGCATATAGATAGATGACAGGGAGAGGAAGGAAGCAAGCTGGTCCCCGAAAAAGAAAAGAAAAAAACGTGCGTGGCTTGCATGTCTTTCGCCGAGTACATACAGCTAGCCGGAGTCTGACCGGCAAAATGCAATTTAGTTACTGGGGCTGGGCAAAAATAAAATAAAATCGTGTAAGCTGGGCACTCTTCGTGCCCGCCGGCCACCTGACCACACAGGGTGATCGTCTTCTTTGCAGAGGCAGAGCTGCAGGGACGTCCGACGACCTGCGGAGGATTATCTGCTTGTTGTTTCTCTCACACACACCGGTTTCGGGCCAGCAAATGTGGATCGTGAAGTTCGCCGCAGCATCAGTCCCGCAACATGTGTATGTAGATGCCGTCTGTATTTTGCTGGCTGCCGTCTGCCGGGCGGATATCGTTTATTCGCTCGCGAAATAAAATGCTAGCAAGAGAAAATATTGGTAGGGAAAAAAATCCCCTGAACCCCGACCGACGTCCGTGGGAATCAGAGATTTGGCTTCGATCTGGCGGATGCACAAACCCCCCACGTCAACCAGCCAGAGAGAAAGGAAACCCTTGGAAAGTTAGGAAGTTTATTCCGGATCGTGAGGATATGGTGGAGTGATAGTCCACAGAAGTGTAAGAGGGGGGGGTCCGTGGATGCCGGAGCGTTGAGGTGGCAGTGGTGAGAGCTGTCTGGCTGCTACTTGCTGCGGAATCCGGTCATCGCTTCCGTTCTCCGTTCGCCGCATGTACAACCAACACAACGCGTCGAATCATGCCCGGGTGCCGCCGCCGGTAGATTCCCCCACGAGACAAGGCTATCCGTCCGTCTGTCTGCCGTCTGTCCTGTCTGGTCCGTCCGATTGACAACAGCGGGCTAAGATGGACAGATAGATAGGCCATGATCATCTGCGCTTCCCTCCCCTTCTCTTGGACCAGCGGAATGCGCACGCTATGAACTGGTGGGCGATCCTGCAAAAAAAGACCAGGAAGAAGTCCGTCCGCCGTCCGCCGTGACCGTCCCTTTTTTTAGCCCCGACGTCCAGGGATCCTTGCTGGATGTGCAGAACTGCCCAGCAGGTGGACAGGTGCATCAAGGCGACCAGTATGGGTACATAGATAGTTAGCCAAGTTGCCTAGTGATTCTGCAAGCCGCGAATAAACGAAGACGACCAGTCTCACCGTTCCCAGCCCGTGTACATACTCGTACATACCCACCCAACGGTACTTTATATACCGTACTGCGCTCCGGGCCACGGCTGAGAGCGAATGCTGAGGCGTGTAGCTGGATGGACAGATACTAGTTTCGTGTTGGCCGCCCTGGGCCTGCGAGGTTCCTGTGTGGGGGAACTCCGTATCTCCGTGCGCATACGGCACGACGGTGGTGGAAGCAGACAAGGGGATGAGAATTCTGATCGGATCCGATCACAGCACTGACAGGTACTATCCGCACAATATGCGGACGCAAGTGACGCCGTATATATTGGCCGCACGATGAGTCCTGGCCACCGCCAACCAACCAGCCAGCCATCCTTCATCCCCGGAGAGTAGAGCACATATCGCGGCCACCGCCACCGCCACCGCGCCATCGTCGTCCGAGATATCCAGGTTGTGCGGATGTGTGCGGCGCTGACGAAAACGGAGCCTGTCGATGTGGCCGCACTAGCCGGCCAGCCACCCAGCATCCAGCTCGGAGGAAGAGCACGCCAATGCGAATACAATTCCGATTCCAGTTGCGCATGACCCCAGATTTGCGGCCAGCCTTGGTGGGTTGTGTATCCGACAGAGAAAGGAAGAAGGATGAAGAGCCGTTCACGGGGAGAGCGCTCGCTACGGCGGGGACGCACGACGGCGAATGCGGGCGTGCACGGTCTTGGGATGGCGTACGCGTTTGAAATACATTGCGGGTCGAGTGCCGTTTCGAGCGAGCGCTGCGTGTGGGACCGATTGGAGGGCTTCCTCCCAGCTTGATGGAGCTTCTGCTGCCATGTTGCCGCTGAGCCGTTTCTGGCGAGTTCTCGCCTCGCGCTGCCACTAGGTGTGCATTCCGAATCCGTCGACGTGCTGCGACTTTGCTGCTGCAGGCTGCAGGCTGCAGCCGGCTGTCGGTAGCGTTCCCTTCCTCCTCCGCCTCCCCCACGACAACTCCCTGCCGATATCCAACCTGCGCTCTGCATGCCGGCGGCTGCGAGCGAACCCTCTGTCGTCATCGCAAACGGACGAAACACCAGCTTTTTCTTGTCGTCTTTTCTCGGAGCGTGGATCGTCGGTCGGCCCGCTTGTTTGGAGAGCCGGAGGCTGGATAGCGTTGCGATTTGTCACAGCCCGCTTGCTCGCAGCGCCGGAGCCTGGACAGCTTTGTGATTCGTCACAGCCCGCTTGCTAGGAAGCACCGGCGCTTTCTGTCTCGTAGCCGCGCACGCATTCGTGATGCAACGGTGGGAGTGGTAGGATCTCTACGCATATCGACATGCTTCCTGACTGACATCGTGCTTGATTCCGCTGCAGATATCTATCCGCTCCGTGTTACGGCGCATCAGCGCATCGCTCCTCTTTTCCCCGTTAGATACATGTAGGTCTCCTGGAACTGCTGTCGCGAGCTGACTGCTTCGTCTTTACTTTTTTCCCTCGGTTTCAACTGACCTCGCGATAGGGAAGCCAACCGACTCCGCAGCGTCTGGCGCCAACACGAAGGCCATCTCGTTTGGCACGCCGAACGCCCCGGAGCGAGGGAAGCCGTATGAGTAGCGGCGTGTCATCGCGCTGGCTATCTATCTCATCGTAGACTATCTCTCCGTCGTGACATTTCTCTTTCTCTCTCCTGTCTGGCCGTCTTGCCGGGCCATCGGGCCAGCAGCGCCAAGATCGATTGGTTGGTCATTGGCCTGGTCCAGAACGTGAGAGCACGCAATGCCAGTCGGATTCGCCTGCTGGTTCAGGCGCCGCCTACATGGCGACGGTACGCGCACATGGTCCTCGTCGCGACGGGCAGCGAGCGCCAGGCAAGGCTACAGTGCTGCCACTGCGGTTATAGAATGGACGCCGAGCGCATGGCTGCGGAGGTGAGCGGACGGGTCTCCTGCGACTGGCGATCTCCGCACTCCACGAGGCTGGCGTGGTTGCGAGTGCTGTTGCGGGGCGGATGGTGTGCATACCCTTGCCCAGCGTGATTTCGCCAGCCGCCGCACACACGGTGCTTGCTTCTTCGGACTTCTTCTCGCTAGCTAATTGCCTAGCTCGGTGCAATAGGAGCTAGCCGTCGACGAGGCTTTCCGCTCGGTGTTTCTCCACAGCAACCACACCGGATGCCGCGAGAGCAGCGGACGGATGGGGTCTGGCGGGCGATCGTGATGCAGGGCTTATCTCACCCTGGATACTCGAGCTCACATTTGCGCTGTCTGGTTCGTTTCCGACCTGACCGACTTGCCGGCGACGACGATGGTGCTGATGATGGTAGGTACCAGGAATGCACGCAGAGGACGCACTTCAGCCCCCGGCTGTGTGGAGGACGAACGAAGCTACCGGGACGAGACAAGTCGTGTGGCGGGCTGGATACAACGCCGGCGAATTCGCCTCGTGAAGCAGCCCGTTATTATATTGTCCGTCGTACGCGGCCGCAGCAGAGAGCACGGCGCGCGGAACAGTATGCCAGCACCCGTCGACAGTGTTTCGTCTCGTCCCAAGTAGCAGCGAGATGGGGCGTCTCTTCCGCCCTGCACCGGGATGGCGAATCACATAGATATCTACGCACGTGTCTGTACACGCGGCGGCGGCGGTGCAAGTATGTAAAGTGCGTACGAGTTGGCAGCACCTCAGCCGCGCTGCGAAGGATGATATGCACTCGCGCCGATCTCAGGGCTGACCAACCGAGCACCAGCCGGCCAGCACGTAACTATGTACGTACTCATGGGTATCGACGGGTGATCGCGCGCGCCCTGGAGGGCGAGCTGTCGTATCCAGCCAATGGACCGCGCAACATATCGCCACCCGGCGGCCATCGGACGGTTCGGCGTGCGCGACTCGCTCGCGTGATTGCACGGACCGACACGCTTTGCCGAGGAGCGCCTGGACGGCTACGCGTCTCGTGCCCAAGCCCGTGCGCGCGCTCGTGCTGCTGTGCGAGTCCCGTCCACGGGGGACAAGATATCTCGATTCGGGACACGTCAACCGTGGGGCGGAGAGCGAGCTGAGCTGGCGGGTACATGCCGAGCGTTGGCGGCGACGGGCGGGCATTGTGTCAAGCATGGACGGAGGGCAGTCGCGCTGGAGTCTTCAAGGACGCCTGTTCCCGTATGCGGACTGGCATGCATGGCGTGTCTGCGGATCCATGGCGATTTTTCTGGTCGCGGATGTGTGCGGGCTGCCGAACTTTTGGCTTTTCGCTATTTCGAGCGCCGTCCAGTCGCTAGACCGGATGTACTCTACCTCGCACGCAGCCTGTTGGGCGAAAGCCACCAGTCTGGCTGTCCCAGGCAACCGCCTTCGACTGACTGGCTGGCCGCCACCAGAATGCATGATTCCTCCTTCCAGCCAGCCATCGCCGGTGGATGGAGCTGTCAGGAATGGGCCGTGGGCGAGATGCAACCAGAGGAAACGGGCAGAAAGCGACGTGAAGCGAAAACGAAGCCATCGCGACAGTCTTTGTTCTTTTCTCTGGTTTGCTTTTCCCACTGGCCGGCTGGTTGTTTCATGGAGAGAGCTATTATCCTCTCCTATCGCGACAACCTCGTCCCAGCGTCGAGCACATGGTGGAAATCCCCGCGAACTACAGCTGCAGGAAGCAGAAGCACACTCCATTCACGTTCGCACTCACGACACTTTGGCCGCCGCCTGCCTGCCTACCGTACGTGCCTGCACGGCTCACCCTTGCTCCGAACCTCGCACTCACCCCTCCCCCCCAAAGCCAGCCGTATCTACGTTGGAGTTGGCGAGAGCAGCTGTCTGTAGAATATCATACAGTATGGTAACTACGGCTACGGCCGTCGTTCGGTCGTCGTACCGCGCTGCCGGCCAGGAAGTGACCAGCCAACCACCCGCCTCTGGTCACGCTGCTCTGCCAGCTCTGTTTTGTTCACTCTTCTGCCGGTGCTGCGCTCCCGCCATCGCGATATCCCATTCGTTCACGGCTGTTTCGGAAACACTTGTACGGGCTCGAGGTTTTCTCTGGCGGCAGTAGATAGAGGCTTTCTCTTACGGCAGTAGACATATCTCTACCCGCATCGCGGAATTACTACAGCCAACCGAGAGAAAAGGGCAAAAAAAGGAAACTAAGGGAAAAAAAAGATCCTGCTTCTCCCACCCTTTACTTTACTACCACCCAATCCGCCCCACCATCCACCCATCCACAACCCCTCCTTTTCCCTCGTTCCCTCTTTCTACGCGACCTGTATTGAAAAACAGGTCGAGTCGAGAACGCAGCCACGCCGTACCGTAAAAGCGCACACGCTCGACACGATCCACCCCCTAGCTGCTCTCTTACCTACACCTGCCTACCGCTTCCTTTTGATCATTGTCGGCGGCCGGGCGGAAACGAACGAGGCGAACTGTGCGCGAACGGGATCCGAGCAGACTTGTCCGTAATCCCACAACCGAGCCGCCTCGTCTCGCACACAATTACATCATCTACATTCCATCTCCTCATTTAAAATCTTCGCCACGGAGCGTTACATATACCCCGCTGGAACGAAAGGAGAAGAAGAAGAAGAAAACTCTCTCGAGCCCGTCTTCATTCGGGATCGCCAACGGGGTGTGATCTTCAGAAACTCCCGCTTCCTTCCCACACAACGCAACTGGCGGAAAACCCACATCGGTGACAACCCTGGACCTGGTCCCTGGTGCTCAACTATTCGCCCCCCCCCCGGGTTATAAGGAAGTTTTCGTCTGCGTGAGTTCCATTGTTCCTTCCTCGTATATACCCCACATCCCGCCACCTGTTTCCCACCCCGCCACCGTTTCCCACCCCGATCGAAGACAAGCCCCCATTACTCCATCTTCCACCCGCCTGCCTATCCCTCGCCTCCTCCGTCGGCAAGTCTGCCAGCCCGTCGTCCGTGGGGCTATCGGCCGTCAAGGGGAATCGTCGGAGCTGATTGTCGTATCCTCCACAGAAAACCGAGCCATCTACGAAATTACGACTGCTGCCCGATTACGCCCGTATCTCTCTCTCTTTGTGTGTTGCACGCACATCAGAGTACTGGATACAAGCTTTTCAAAGTTTATTTGGACACGCGACGATTCCACGACTTCGCTTGACATTCTCGAGACTTGACTCCCTTCCCTCCCTTCCTCTGCCGAATCCCCCCGTTCGTCGTGACCGGCTGCATACCACCCACCCCTCATCCGTGAAAGCCTTGGTCTCCCGGTCTGTGACGATAGCCTCTACTCCTTCACTTCGCCGATTTGCGCACCGAGTTATCGAGCCTGGGTTCTTCGGACGTGCTTGAAACTCGACTCGCACCTCGCGTCCCCCAAGCCCTCGGAATGGTCGCGGAAACCGCCGGCGTGCAGCCGCAGTCTTCTCAGGACAGTGCTCCCATGACCGGTACTCACGCTCAGGCAGCGACCGCGAATGGTATGTGTTTCGTCCGTTCTTTCGAAAAAGCTGTCGACAGAGAGAAAGAAAAAGCACCATTCACTTCTTGCGGGAGATTGGGTGGAGCGAGTGGCGGAGGAGGCGCAGACAGAGGACCCTGTCTGAAATCTCTTCCTCCCCCTCCGCTGCCCCTCGAACGCCTTCTCCGATCGAGCTGAAGCTAATTGGGACCCTCAGCTGGCTCGCAATCGCCAGGTGCTAAACCGCAGCCCGCTCCGAAGACCGACAAGCCGAGACCACATGTCTGTCAGACATGCCAGCGCTCGTTCGCACGCCTGGAGCACCTTAAGCGTCACGAACGCTCCCACACCAAGGAGAAGCCCTTCGAATGCCCGGAATGCACCCGATGCTTTGCCCGACGCGACCTCCTGCTGCGTCACCAGCAGAAGCTCCACATGACGGCCACCCCCAGCAGCCGCCCGAGAGCGGGTTCCCGCAGGGAGAGCACGAGCTCGGTCGCCACCACTACCAGCACCGGCCGCGTCCGCAAGAATTCGATGTCGAACGCCACCACTACGCCCGTCAGCAATGGCGACGGCGGAGCATCCACCATGCGAGCCCGTCCGCGAGCAAACACCATCGCTCACATCGATTCGTCCACTCTGGGTAGGATTGCGAATTCGGGGAGTATGAGTTTGAATCAGGCAGGGAGGGGGGGTGGCCCTGGAAGAGGCGCCCCGGGTGTTGCAAACATGGGTATGGGAAGTTTCGGTTCCGCAAGTCACCATGGTGAATCCAAGTAGGTTTTTAATGAATTACGACAATTATGTACTGCTTGAGCTTACGAAAAGTGAAATCCGCAGCCTGCCAAAGATTGATACCTCAATATCGTCGTTAGATCTAGGTGGAATGATGCCCCGCTCGGCCGGCATGCTGTCGTCGACCTTTGACGATCTTGAGGGGTTCCTGTTTGGTAACACGGTCAACCCCGCCGCCCTGCACTTCAACATGTCGCCACTCGACCAGCCGATCGGATCGCCGACGTCGCCGTTTGGACATTCCTATTCCGGCGTGGATAGCACTTACTACTCGGTCGACGACGGTGATGACGACTCGGAGTGGATGTACATGCTTGGACCAGGCATGATGGCCGAGCCGGCTGGCCAGTCGTCGCCGAGTGCCTTCAGCACAACGTCCGGCGGTGCCATCAGCGAAGTAGTCCTCAGCGAGCCTATCTGGCAGACGCACCACAGCGGCATGCCGTTTCCGGACTTTAGAACGCCAAACTTCAATGATACCCCACCGCCCGGTACTATCCCATGCAATCCATCAGTGTATTCCCGTGTAGAAATCTAATGACGTATCTGTTTTTTTTTGCAAACCTCCAGATCCGTTGTCCGTTGAACCGTCGGCCATGCACCAGCTCTTCTCGTCTCAGTACGCGTGCAGCACACCCACTGAGGGTCCGACATCGGCGCCAATGCCACCCATCTGCGGCGGCAACAACAGCAACAGGAGCAACAGCCACAGCGTCAACGGAAGTCTCCTCTCGGCTGCCGCGGAATCGGTCACGGACGCCACGCGCGCCGCTCTGGCCACCACCTTGGTGCAGAATTCGGGGTTCGGAGTCGGAGCACACGGCCACTCGAGACGGCAGTCGATTAGTCAGTCAGTGAAGCAGGGCATCAATCTCCCCCACACCGAGAACCTCCAGCGATACGTTGACGCTTATGTCCGGTCCTTCCACCCGCATCTCCCCTTCCTGCACCTTCCCACGCTGCGCTTCGACCCGTCGTCCCACATTAACGGTCAATTCTTTCACGGAAGGGAGTACCTCGTCCTCTCCATCGCCGCGGTCGGTGCCCTCTACGAGTTCGAGCAGCAGGCGGCCGGCGAGCTCTTCGAGGCGGCCAAGAAGACGGTCGAGATCTTCATCGAGGAACGGCGGAAGGCGGCGGTCAGCGCGGCCACCAGCGGATTGCACAGCTCGAGCTCCGGGCCGGACACCCCCGTCTGGCTCGTTCAGGCGATGCTTCTCAACGTCATCTTTGGCCTTCAGTGCGGTGACCGCTTGGCCGGGGAAGTCGCCCAGAGCCAGGTGTCGACCCTAGTCCAGCTGGCAAGAGCTGCCAACCTGACGCGGCCGGCGCCGATGCCGACCGCGAACTCGTACCAGCACCATCATCAGCAGCACCATCAGCACCATCAGCACCATCAGCACCAGCAGCATCAACAGGATGAGGATGATACGGATATCCACATGCCAGACCTCGAGCTGTTGCCGTTCGGTGGAAGCTTGGGCAGCGATGGATGGTCCGGATTGGGAATTAAGGTGGAGGCCGATGAGAACGTTGAGTGGTGCAATTGGATCTTTGCCGAGGAGCGGAAGAGGACCTTGTTTGCTGTCCATTTCTTGTCCAGTCTCCTCGTCGCGGCCCACAACCAGGACCCAAAACTCGTCCACAGTGAGATCCGTCTGGGTCTGCCGTGCAGCGAGGAGTTCTGGACCGCGCCGTCCGCAAACTCCTGGAACCAGAAGGGAGGATACATGGCCGCCACTCAGAGCTCGCCGAACTTTGCCGCTGCTTTCAACGGCCTCCTGTCTGCGGGTCACCAGCAATACGGGTCGGTGAATTCCTTCCGGCATTTCTCGAACGGCGGTCAGCAGGGCGGCATCCAGCCCTACCCGCCGCCCGGGATCGTGCCGAGCACGTTTGGTTGCCTCGTCTTGATCTGCGCGCTCCACGTATACATCTGGGAAACCAGGCAGAACAACCAGGCACGACACTGGACCTCGTCCGAAGCCGAGAACATGCATGCGCACATCGAGCCCGGACTGAAGGCGTGGCAGTCCGCGTGGTACCTCACCCCGCACCACAGCATCGAGCGACCGAATCCGTTCAACATGGGCACCCTGTCCGCCGACTGCATCCCGCTGCTCGACCTCGCGTACATCCGTCTGTTTGTCGACCTCGGAAGAGCGAAGGAGTTCTTCTGGGCTCGGGACTTTGAGGGTATGGCTGACGAGATCGCCAAGGGTTGGGAGCACGGCCAGAGCACGCCAATCTCTTCGGCGTCGTCCATCTCGGCTCGGTCCGACTCGTCGTTCTCGAACGCCATCTCTCCCCCGTCCTCCCCAGGCTCGGCCTCGGCGTCGCCGCACCTCGACCCCATCAAGATGGAGCCCGAGGCCCCCCGGTACAGCGACTCCTCCCTCCTCCACATGCTGCCCTCGACGAACTACAGCACCAACCTCGGCGGCACGTACTCGAGACGGGAGAAGCACTTGCGCAGAGCCGCCTTCTACGCTGCGGATTCGCTCGCCATGTCGGACACCCTGTGCACATCGAAGGCGACGTCGTACGCCGCGAGCCAAGAGCTGTGCCGCGAGCTTCCGATCCAGTCGGCGCTGTGCACCTTCGACTGCGCCCAGGTGTTGGCCGAGTGGATTGCGACGGTGCAGATGCGCGTTGCACCCTACATGGGACTTATGACGACGGAGCACTGCGACCTGGACAGCCTCGAGGCGTTGATGATCCTGGAGACCGAGGACCGCAAGCTGCTCGGCAAGGTCAGGGACATGCTGCAGACGGCGGAGTCCAAGGTGTCCATGGAGCAGCCGCGCACGGACCACCCCTTCGTCTTCAACAGCGGACTCGGCCCCACGGTGCTGCGTGTGAGCGCTTACCTGCTCGAGCAGGCGGTCGTGTGGCCGGCTACTCGGCTGATGGCGCAGGCGCTCCGGGCACATGCGGACCATATGGACACCCGAACCCGGAGCGTCCTGCCGCTCCAGAATTGAACAGCTCGCCCGACAGCCCATCTCAATATGGCTGCCCGAATTCGCGTTGTTCATTGTATTCCCCCCGGCGATACCTCCCCCTCCGAAAAGTCTGTCTACCCGCACCCACACGTTTTCGTCCGCATTCTTCGACCACTATCATTCTCTCCCCCGGTATCCAGCCGGCGATGCTGGAGATCCTCTTTGGACTGTAACCCGATCGAATTCCTCTCCTCTCGAGCAGAGAGGGGTTCTAATCTTCTGGAGGTGAAAGCGAGACGAGGCCTCCGCTCGAGATCAAGCTGCCAAGCAGTATTATGCCATGCTGCTTCCTGCTTCTGTATTCCTGATTTCCTTTGTGCTGTTTGGCATTGTATTTTTCATCGTCTCCTCGTTTGTGTATTTTGTGCCTGTATGCGTGTTTCCGAGTCTGCTTCTCTGTTGATTGTTGTGAGGGACACGGTGAATTCCCGCCTTGCTTTTTTTTTCCTTTCCTCTTCGTTTCCTTGCATGACAAGAGCGGTTGGGATGACGGTGTTGTATGGTGAGTAAATATCTGGTTTGGAGTAAAAAAAATTCCCATTTTTTCGTTTCATTTTCTTACATACTTTTACTTCGTCTTCGGGTTGGGTTGGGTCGGTTGGGGATTTTCGGGGTGGGGGGTTTATGGGTTTACTTGAAGTTACGAACGAGTATGATGATGTGCTTTGCGTCTCTCTCTGTAAGTATTCCATTCGAGCTATGGATTCATCGGGATACTTCTTTTCTTGTCTTTGACGTGTGTGTGCTTGCTTCTCGACGTGCGGGCGTCTACCCCATCAATTTTTCCTGTCTCTGTCTTGTGTCTGTACCCCGTGGTGCATGGGCGTGTATGTGGGCGGTGTACGGAGCATGAAGCTTACTTTTTCTTTCGATTTCTTACCGTCCATCTTGTGCATGTATTCATGTAGTTACCGGTGGGTGAGTGTGGAGGGAACGGTGTTTATCTGGGCACTGTTTTTTTGTTTATCAACTTGACGAATTGTTACTTACGTACGGTAGATGAATGTTACTGTATAGTCAAATGGGAGGTAAAAGTGCTATCATCTTGGATATATATAATGGTAGTGACAAGAATCAACACGATGAAAATACGTGTTTCTCCTCTTTTGATACGATAGCAATATCCGTCCAGCGGGAAACATCAGTTTTTTTGTCCCCCTTGAACTATATACAGTACATAGGAGAGAGAATCGAGTGCGATGAAAATTGGGAACTTCGTCTGGCTAGTGTGGATATGGAACTGCGGGGTTGATACCATCCCGGGGCGGAGGGGAAGGCAGAAGAGAAAAAGAAAAAGATACCGACGTCGACAGGACTCGAACCTGCGCGGGCGAACCCAAGAGATTTCTAATCTCTCTCCTTAACCACTCGGACACAACGCCTACATGTTGATCCCTACATGTTGATCGTTCCATGTGCAATTCGAGCTTGTGTGGTGTGGCAATATTCTGTGTTTCCAGCCATGGATTATTCCTTCCTTCTTCCTGTCTGTCTCTACGGTTACTTTTATGTGCGCGTGTGTATGGAGCGTGAATCTTTCCTCTTCGATTTCATTATTACAAATAGAGGAATGTAGGAGAGAGAATTGAACCCGATGAAAATTGGTCATTCGGCTGAGCAGTGGGGATGCGGAACACCTGTGGAGTTGATACATACCTGGGGTGAACAGAAAAGGGTGAGAGAAAAGTAACACTGGCGTCGACAGGATTTGAACCTGTGCGGGCAAGCCCAAGAGATCTTAACTTCTCCCTCCTTAACCACTCGGACACAACGCCTATATATCTTTTGGGTTAGTGTAATTGACTATGACCAAAGCGGTGTAGCTGCAAGTGATGTAGGTAGATACCTCAAACAACGTTCTCGCGTGTACATTAACGTACTGTAGGGGTTACCCGGCTACTACCCATTAGTCGGACACTATCAGAAATGAGAAAAAACGACGATACTCAACAACCATAGATCGGAGAGACACAAAATTTTGCAGACCGCATGTTTG